>JABAHP010000300.1_pt2 | contig 18643 bp, 11 predicted proteins | sample 7062081 | NCBI WGS metagenome assembly JABAHP01 (sample SAMN14534357, study PRJNA622989) | marine sediment metagenome | biome: marine biome [ENVO:00000428]; feature: marine pelagic biome [ENVO:01000023]; material: deep marine sediment [ENVO:00002113] | place: India: Gulf of Kutch | collected...
CCATTAAGGTCACCCATGACGTCCACACCCATATCGTGACCAACCCCTCCCAAGAAAGTACTAAAGATGAGGTTCATACCGAAACTGTCAAATTTGAGGGCTATTACGTCCCATGACGTCATTGAATGTGAATAATCATATGCGGAGGTGCTTGTGGGGAAATCTGGAGAGAATGTATACCCCACACAAATCACGTTCCCCTCTTCGTCAATCGTGTTAGATGCAATTAAATCAGAGAGACTACCACCAACGTATGTAGACCACACAAGACCTGGATCTATGACGAATGGTGCATCTGTTGCCCAATTTCCAGATATCTCGAACCCGACCGAGTATTCACCGTTAAGTAGGAATCCTGCCTTTGTATCTAACCGCTCACCATTCCTCTCCCTGAGGATTATTGGCTGCTTGTCCACGAGATTTCCAAGTCCGGTGGAGATTTCTAAATCACCAGATTCTCCTTGCACATCGAGCGAATGGACCCCCTCGTAACTCATAACGATCTCGGCCGGATTCGCGAACGCATCGACGACCAGGTCGTACTTCAGCATCCCCTCCTTAAAGTAGTACACCAGGTCGATGCCGTCCCAGAGCTCCTCGTACATCACCTCCTCGAAGCTCCCGGCCCCACTGACCCACCTGCTCTCGTCGTTGCCGATGAAGAAGTTGGTGGGATGGCCCAGCCTGCCGACCCCGACCGGCTCCACGTCGTTGCACCCCTCGAAGCGGACCTCGAAGCTGGTCGCCCTCACGCTGGCCGGTTCCAAGGACGCCATCTCCGGACGGGGTCGCTCCGTGACCTCGCGTACGGTGTAGATAGCCCCCCAGGACGTCAGACCAACGGACAGGGGATATCCCCTGGCGTAGTAGCGCACGTCGGGGTTGTCCAGCTGCCCCAGGTTCTCGAGGAAGCTCCCGTCCATGCTGGCGAGGATCTCCTCCACCTTCTGCGCCCCATCATCGATGGCCAGGCCGGCGGGCAGCCCAGTATCGGTTGCCGTCTCAGGAGATTCTTGCACTGGTGGTGATACAAACAGGGGACCTAGGAGAAGGAGGGCAATTGAGATGCCCGTCAACAATGGAATCCTCATGGAAACCCCACCCTGGGCCCGGTAGCCTATTGATAGTGGGTGGTATTAAAATTTGCTATCACGAATAATCCAGGGAATCCAGTCAATTTCCGCACCCATTATTATCTTAATATATCGATATTATTGGTACCACGTGGGGATCTTGGAACGGGCTTGAATGGATAATAAAAATGATTATCATCGAAATCCACTTCATTTCCAAACCTGGCTTTCGGATGACACGGCCCCTCCCCTCCTCCGAAAGGTTTTCTGCGGGCATCACAAGGATTCTGAGGGGGGTGAGTTTACTACCCCTGTTTCAAGAAACTCAGGTTCATTATCTTAATATAATTCATAGACTCAATAATCGTACCACCAATCAATAGTCCAGGGGTTGGTTATGTCATGAACAAAGGTCCAGAATGGAAAGACGAGATGGATCTCGTTTACTACGATTGCGTCTATCATTGCATCAGGAATGGTGAGGACTTCCTGGAGGACGCCAGACTCCTTGCCGATGAGGGAAGATATGGTCACAGTGTCTCGATGTCAGTGCTCGGCCGAGAAGAGCTGATGAAATCATGGTTCTTCTTCATTTCAATGATTCACAGACAACCTATAACGTGGAGCCACAGGGGCTTCCGACAACACAGGATGAAACAGATGATGGTACCCATTCTGATGCATTCAAATGACGTCATTGATGATTTTGAAAACATACCAGAGTATGTCTTACAGGAAATGGCACAGGCGTTTGAAGAGAGTGAAGAGCTACAAGAGTTTCTATTAATCGATGATGACGATTGGACGCTTGAGACGATCGGAGAATTCCTCAGGATCGTCATCCGGGTTCTTGACCAATCTGGCTTCTTTGAATATATGAAGAACGAGATGTTCACGAAAGAAAAGATGATCGAGAGGGGCAAGAAACTCGAGAACCAGCTCAAGAGTATACTTGATGAATCCGCAATGGAGAACTTAAAGCAGAGGGGTTTCTACGTTGATATCAATCTTGATGATTATCATACTCCGTTCATGATTTCTAGAGAACAGGCTGAAGAAGAGATCGAACAATTCGAACAAATCCTTGAACTCACCTTTGATGCAACGGGAGATTATACCAACCTAGACATGCCCGCCGAGGATAAGGCGAGAACTATCGAGTTCTTGAGATATCTCTTTGATGAATTCGGGGCATTCGGCGGGCAAACGAACTCCAGATCTTCGCTCCCCTCCTCATAGAGATTAAATACGACCTCATCACTTCATTCGTAGGCGGGTGCGCCATCGTTCCATGTGGAAGTCACCAACTCTGCATTGATTTCGATGGCCCCCGCCCACTTTCTTCCACCCCCCTTTTCCTCCTTTATATACCCAGACATCCTATGGATTCCTGGTGACTTCCATATGGATAGTGTTAGAGGAAAGAATAGTAAAGAGCCCGAGTTCTCGACAGAACCCCTCGACCTCTCGGAGTACATCGACTACCTCAAGGGAGCGGGGGCTTCCTCCGGGACCATCATGAGGTACTGCCGGTGGATAGAGATTATCACCGAGATGATGGGGAGCAGGCCCGATTTGTGGGACGCGGACGATCTGACGAGGCTCGTCAAGGAGTTCAGCAAGCCGGCACCAACCCGACCGAAGGGCTATGCCCGGTCGACCAGGATGCTCATCAAGTCGGCCCTGAAGCGTTACTGGGAATCGACTGGACGGACTGACCTCCTGGCACCAGGTTCATTCTGGCACAATGGTAGGCAGGAGTCTAGGTACCGGTACATCGTGAACCACACGGCGAGTCCCGAGGAGGTCTCCGCCATCATCGAGGAGTGTAGGAGGGTCATCCTCGAGCCGAAGAGTACTCCTCTCGAGGTCAACCGGTTCTTCATGCTCTTCATGATCGTCGCGTACGGGATTCGGTGCAAGGCCCTCTGCCACCTTCGCCCAGAGGATTTCGATCTTCACGAGAGGTTCCTCTACATCTACAGGACGAAGGGTGACAAGAGCAGGACCATCTACTTGGATGTCCCGATGGACGACCTGTGGTCAAGAGTTGTCGTGGCTAGGGAGTGTCTCATCAAGGAGCTCATCAATCGGCACGATGACCCAGATGTGACCGCCAGGTTCGAGAGGCTGACCTGGTTCTTCTTCACCAAGGTGGAGAAGGAATGGAAATCCGTGGGTAAGCAGCTCCATAGGAGCAGTGTGAACTCCTCGGTACGATACCTCACGAAGAAGATTGTAGGTCGTCACATCTCACCGCACTCGTTCAGGCATGCCAAGGTGTTCTCCCTCCTCGACCAGGGCTGGAAGATCGAGAGGGTAGCAGCATACATGGGACATACCTCTGTCCAGACAACGTTCCAGTACGTCCATCTCGGGCCGGAACAGATGAAAGCCGAAGTCCAAAAGGTGTCCAACAGACAACATAAGGGGCACACTGATTTCCACGATAGTATGTCAAAATCGTCAGCGGCAGCCTCTTTGAAGATGTTATTCGACCAAGGACTACTCTCGAAGGACGAGTACTTGCAGAAAATGGAATCGATATTAGGCATAGAATAGTACTTCCTCCATCCCTTGACCCGATACGGTTCCAATGCTTCAATACCCCGACCAGAATCGATATCGATAGAGATTTATACAATTGAGCTTGATTGCATAATACCGTTCGCCAACCCATTGGGCGCCGTTCGAGCTGGGGTTTGAGATGAGGACCGGATTGACGATATGTGCTATAATCCTCCTGACAATGGTCCCACTTGCCACAATTACGCCATATCATTCGTCTTTAGAGGATTCAACCCTCATCCAGAATGAGTTTCCACTTGACAGACAGTCTCCATCTGTACCAAAACTGACTATGCAAATCCAGAGGTTCACCTCCAATGAAGGACAGGTTCTCGATGATGAGATTCATTTCTATGCCGTCGGAGACCACCTGTCCGCAGGTTTTGGGAGGGGTTGGATCTCCTTCAAGATCGATGGTGATGAAAACACAGTCTTCAAACGCCACTTCGTGGGCTGTAATGATGTGTCTCCCATAGGCGTTGAAATGATGAGGGAGAGGACAAGCTATCTCATCGGGGCCGACCCGGAGGGCTGGGTTACTGATATCAAGAACTACAGGGAGCTCATGTACCACGACCTCTGGGACGGCATCGATCTTCGGGTTCACCTCTCAGGGGGGGACCTCAAGTACGAGTTCGTAGTCGAGCCGGGGTCGGACCCCTCCGTCATCGCCATGCACCACGAAGGCGCGGAGGCGGTCCGGCTGGGAATCGAGGGTAACCTTCTGATCGATACAGCCAGTGGACGCCTAGTGGACGAGGCCCCTATCACATTCCAGGATGTCGACGGGGGCCGCGTCATAGTGGAGAGCCGCTACGATGTGATTGATGAGGAGGTCAGATTCTCCTTAGGTCCCTTACGATACTACCTGCACCCTGGTCATCGACCCCTCCCTTGACTTCTGCACCTACATAGGGGGTTCGTCATGGGATTATGTGGAGGACCACTTCGTCGGTGACGACGGGTCGATATATCTTGTGGGTACCACGGAGAGCCTCGACTTCCCAACCACGCCCGGTGTCTATAACAGATCGATCGGCCGTTCCGACACGTTCGTAATGAAAGTGGACCCAGATGGTTCCTCACTCAACTACTCCACTTTTGTCGGTGGGACCAACGCATCGGACTACGGGAACGCCATATGGGTGGATTCCTCAGGGAACGCATACGTCACCGGCTACACTCGTGGTAGATATGACTTCCCTACCACAGCCGGTAACTATAGCATTGACCAGGACTTTGCCTCAGACGTCATTGTGTTCAAGCTCAATGAAACGGGTTCGAGTTTGATATTCTCGAACGTTATGGGGGACATCAGCACATCGGACCATGAAGGACGGGATATTCACGTAAACGATGCGGGTGAGATCCTTGTAATGGGATACACCTCCTCGGGATTCCTCACGACCAAGGACGCCTATCAAGACGAGGGGAACGGCCATGGTGACGCGTTCGTAATCAAGTTGGATTCGAGTGGAAAACAACTGCTGTTGGGTACTAACCTGGGAGGCTCGGATACTGACAAGCCCGAGGGGATGAGCGTATCTGGAAATGGTTCTGTTGCCTTGACGGGATCTACGAGGAGCACCGATTTCCCCGTGACAAACAATGCGTTCTGTTCCACTCTCAGTGGCGAGTACGATACGTTCGTGGCGATGCTCGACGCCAACCTGTCGAACCTGACCTACTCTTCCTATTTCGGGGGTTCTTACAACGATGTAGGAAAGGGCATCACGATGGACCCTGGGGATGCAGTATACGTCACGGGCTACTGTGGGCGTGGCTTCCCCACCACCACGGGCGCCTTCGACGAGGTAATGAACGGGACAGGGGACGCCTTTGCCCTCAAGCTGGAGGCGAACGGTTCCATTGGATATATAACTCTCCTAGGCGGCAAGGAGGGCGAGGGTGGTTTCGGAATAACGACATACAACGGGGGGTGCGCACTGGTGACGGGTGAAACGGGCAGCCCGGACTTCCCGACCACCGAGGGAGCATTTGACCGGTATAAGTATGGGAGAGGTATGTTCATATCCAAGCTCTCCCCAGATGGTTCAGATCTCCTATACTCAACGTTCGTCGGAGGGGAGCGGGAGGGACCTGGTTGGGACATCTCGATTCCTGAGGGGGGCTACGTATATGCCACAGGAAAGACCAGGTCCCTGTCGTTCCCGACAACCCAGGGCGCCTACTGCACCACGTACCAGGGCGGGACCTGGGACAGCTTCCTGCTTCGTATGGACATTGATAAGCCGTGGATCGTCGAGGACTCGACACCGAACGTGACGGGGACGGGGGACCCCATCCAGGTGAACCTTACCATCGCCGACAATATCGAGATTTCAGACGTGAAGCTGGAGTACTGGTACGGCGGTTCGACCCACGTGAACGTTGATATGGAGTTCCTCAACGGGACTGGAACGCTGGCGACATACGTATGGAACCTGACAATCCGCACCTACGACCTGGACCCGTTCCGGTATCGGCTGAACATCACGGACGCTGGGGGCAACTGGAACAGGACCGATGAGAGGAGCGTCCCCGTCGTGGACAACGACCTGCCAACGCTGGTGGACAGAACGGTCCAGCAGGCGATGACTGGGGAGCCCATCAGATTCGCTGTCGACGTGAACGACAACGTGAGGGTAGACGAGGTCAGGGTCGTGTACTGGTTCGGCAACGATGTGAATGAATCATTGAACGCGAGCATGGCCAGCGTCTCAGGCAACTGGTACGGCGAGTACGAGCTGGATGCGGTGACGGTGCCCCTCAACACCTCGGGTCCCCTGCGGTACATGTTCCTCTGCAACGACAGCAGCGGAAACTGGAACTCGACCCGGGTGTTCGAGGTGCGGGTGGCAGACAACGACCTCCCCCTCATCATGGACGACCTGTCCGACGGCACCGCCACAACCGGGGACGCACTGACGTTCAGGGTGAACTGCTCGGACAACATTGGTCCGACCCTGGTCCACGTTCACGTATGGTACGACGACGCATCCCCCGTCCACACCAACCTCACGGCGACCGCAGAGGAGACCGACGATGGTGGGAACGGCACATACAAACTCGTGTGGCAAGTGTTCTCGAACGCCCTCCACACCATCCACTACCAATTCAAGGTGTACGACGGGGCGGGAAACGTGAACATCTCGGAGGAAGGGGTAATCTCTGTATCGGACAACGATCGCCCCACCTTCATCGGGGACGGTTCCGACGTCTCCGCCACCACGGGCCGAGAGTTCACGTTCCGGACGACCGTCTCCGACAACATCGACATCTCTGGGGTGAGGGTCTCGTACCGTTTCGGTGGGGAAGAGGCCACCAACATGTCGTTGACACTCGAGTCCGTGCAGGGTCCCGACCAGTACGTGTACTCCCTGTCCATCGTCATCCCCGTTGTGATCCCCGGTGCGCTTAACTACAGCTTCGAAGTCACCGACGGCTCCGGCAACGACAANNNNGACCTCACGGCCAGGAGGGCGTATACCGGTGACACCTTCACGTTCAGGGTCCTGGTCGAGGACAACGCTGGCCTGTCAGGCGCGTCCGTCACCTGGACGATCGGCGATGACGAGGAGGTTCTGGTGATGGAGCGCGAGGGCACCCCCAACAGGGCCACCTTCTCTATCGATGTGGTAGTCCCGTCGGATTCCCTGGGCCCGCTCAAGTACTCCTTCAAAGTGGAGGACATGGCGGGCAACACCATGACCTCGTCGGAGGTCTCCGTTGACGTATTCGACAACGATCCCCCGACCCTCGTTGAGGACCTGACCCCGGGAGAGGCTGTGAAGGGTCTCCCAATGACCCTCTCGGTCCTGTTCGAGGACAACATATGGCTCGATTCCGTGTGGGTGGAGTACCGATATGGAAACGGCGTTGCCGAGAACGTGAGCATGACCCAGGAGGAAGCCCATGAGCTAGTAGTCACCGCTTCGAGGCATCCCTCTGGCGACTTCGCCTACAGGTTCCACGCCGAGGACGGCTCCGGTAACTGGGCGAGCACCAGCTGGAGCACGGTCGTGCTGAACAACTCACCACCCTTGGTGTCCGATATCCCCGTCTGGGACGTCGTGGAGGAGCAGGACGAGACCCTGGACCTCTCCCCTTATATTGTAGACGAGAACGACATGGACTTGGAGGTCACCTGCGACGATGGGAATGTCTCCGTGACAGGCCTATCCCTGAGCATCCGGGTGAGGGATTGGGTTCCGGATAGAACCCTAACGATCGTGGTATCGGACGGCGAGGACAGCGCCGATGCCGCCATCGTGCTCCGGGTCCAGAACGTGAACGACCCGCCGGGGATCCCCGAGATTACCAGTCCAGGGGATGGAGAACGTTTCGAGAAGGGCTCTGCGGTTGCCTTCGAGGCGACCTTCGATGACCCGGATCTGGAGGCGGGCCAGGTGCTTACGTTGATCTGGACCTCGGACAGGGATGGGGAACTGGGCCGGTTTACCTCTGACAACACGAATGTTATTTCGAATAGCGATCTAAGCGTGGGTTTGCATACCATCACGGTGACGGTTGACGATGGTTCAGAGACCAGGAGCGCTACCTTGAAGATCACGGTATTTGACGACGAGGTGTCCACGGATGGGATATCAACCACGCTATGGGCGGTCATCTTGATCGTTGTTCTAGTGGTCATCGCCGTCTTCGGATATCTGTTATGGACAAGGAAACACAATGCATTGTGAACTGTTGTCAAGAGTCGTCCTCTTAGAATCCATTGGCAAATAAAATGATATATCACGAATTCTCCTCACATTAACAAAACGTAGCTTTCGGAGGACACAGCCCCTCCCCTCCTCCGAAAGGTTTTATTGCGTTGACGTAATGTTCCGCAAAGCCACCCGAACAGGGTGGACACGACTCGAGGAGGCTCTGGTGGAGATGGCAGGACAGAGTGGAGCACAGCCAGCGACGCCCAGCTCCTCGGGCCTGTCCTGGATGTTCATCTTCCTGTTCATGATGCTCATCCTGTTCAACCAGGGCACCCGCCAGCTCTTGGGCGACGCCATAGGCGTGGTCCTCAACCCCCTCCTGGCGGGCGACGGGTCCAACCCCATGTGGTCCCTGTTCTTCGGCATCATCATCGTGGCGTCGATCACCCAGACCATCCGCCACTTCATGACGGACTGGATCAAGATGGCCGAGAACCAGAACTACATGAAGTCCTTCAACAAGGAGCTCTCCGAGGCCCGCAAGTCCCAGAACCAGCAGCGCCTCCAGAAGCTGATGGAGATGCAGCCCCAGGTTATGTCCAAGCAGATGGATGTGCAGTCGATGACCATGAGGCCCACCGTGTTCACGATGATCCTATTCATCGCCTTCATCACGTGGATATACGCCTTCGTGGCCATCGCCGCCGTGAACGTTGTGGCAGTCCCATGGGACCCGGCCGTCAGGCTGAACACCGGCGGGTTCTTCTCCTCCACCCTGCTCATCTACATCCTCTTCTCCATCCCGATGTATCAGATTATAACAAATATCTGGAAGTACATCTCCTTCTCCAAGAAGCTCCGCGCCCTCGATGAGGTGGACGTGCCGGAGGTGACGTTGTGATCATAACGTTGGGAGGGCTCCCTGGCAGTGGGAAGACGACGGTTGCCCGCATCCTAGCCGACAAACTGAAGATGGAGTACATCAACGCGGGCGACATCTTCCGGAACCTGGCGTCGAAGAAGGGGATGACGCTGGAGGAGTTCGGCTTCTTCGCCGAGCGCAACCCCAACATCGACAAGGCCATCGACAAGAAGCTGCTGGAGATCGCCCGCCGGGACAACGTCATCCTGGAGGGCCGCCTGGCCGGCATCATGCTCGAGCTCAACGACGTGGAGGCCCTCAAGGTGTGGCTGGAGGCCCCCCTGGAGGTCCGGGTGGAGCGCATCTCCGGCCGCGATAGCAAGTCCACGGAGGCGGCCATGGCCGACACACAGATGAGGGAGAAGTCCGAGTGGGACCGCTACTACAACATCTACCACGTGGACATCCGCGACCTGGGCGTGTACAACCTGGTCATCCAGACCCAGGACCGCACCCCAGAGGACATCGCGAACGAGATCATCGAGAAGTACGAAGAGGCCCAGAAGGGGAAGTGATGCCCCATGGCTGATGATGGGCCCGACACGGGCGCGCCACCGAGAAGACTCGTCAGGGCGAAGGCACGCTCGGACCCCGCCCACGGCCACCCCCCCTCTTCCAGGCCCATCGTCGACCACATGGAGTACGGCATCGTCATCCTGGACAAGCCGTCGGGCCCCAGCTCCCACCAGGTGGCGGCCTGGGCCAGGGACGCGGTGGGCGCCAAGAGGGCGGGCCACGCCGGCACCCTGGACCCGAAGGTCACCGGCATGCTGGTGGTGGCCCTCGACTCGGGAACCCGGGCCCTGGACCTGGTCCGCGAGGCGGGCAAGGAGTACATCACCGAGATGGTCCTCCACAGGGACGTGGACGGGCCCAGGCTCCGGCAGGTCCTGGAGCGCTTCGTGGGCGACGTGATCCAGATGCCCCCAAAGCGCAGCGCCGTCCGGCGCGCCCTGCGCACCAGGAGGGTCTACAGCATCGACCTCCTGGAGCACAGCGGCAGACAGGTCCTCTTCCGGGTCCACTGCGAGGCGGGCACCTACATCCGCTCCCTGTGCCACGACATCGGTATGGCCCTGGGGACCGGGGCCCACATGGGCGACCTTCGCAGGACCCGGGTCGGCCCCTTCTCCGAAGAGGACATGGTCACCCTCCAGGACCTCAGGGACGCCGCGGAGTGGCTCAAGGAGGACGGGGAAGAGGTGGAGCTGCGCAGGGTCGTTCGGCCCATGGAGGAGCTCCTAACGGACCTCCCCACCATCTTGGTCCGGGACAGCGCCGTGGACGCCCTCTGCCACGGAGCCCCCCTTGCCGTCGCCGGGGTCCTGGAGGTGGACGAGACGGTGATGAAGGGCCGTCACGTGGCCGTCTACACCGGCAAGGGGGAGGCGGTGGGCTACGGCCACGCAACCATGACCGCCGAGGAGATGGTGGAGGCGAGGGAGGGCCTCGCGGCCCAGCTGGCCAGGGTCTTCATGAGGGAGGACACGTACCCCCGTGGATGGGGCAAATCGAAGGCCCCCACGTGACCCCTGGGACGAAGGCTTTATTAGGGGGACATGGCTTTCCCAAATCCCGCTGGGCCTATAGCTTAGTACGGTCTGGAGCACCCGGCTGATAACCGGGAGGTCGCCGGTTCAAATCCGGCTAGGCCCACCTTCTACACCCCACCCCTCAGGCCAACCCTTATCAGCCGTTCGCCCCATTGAGACGAGGAGGCGGTGCCGATGAGAGTCGAGGAGCGCGTCGGAGAGCTGCTGACCCAGCTAGGGCAGACCCTGGCCATAGCCGAATCCCTCACGGGTGGCCTGGTGGCCAGCCTTGTCACCGACGTGCCCGGGAGCAGCGCCTACCTCCTGGAGGGCGTCGTCGCCTACGCCAACGAGTCGAAGATGGAGCGCCTGGGCGTCCTCGAGGGCACGCTGATCGCCCACGGTGCGGTCAGCGAGGAGGTGGCCTGCGAGATGGCCGAGGGTGTCAGGGCCGTCCTGGGCGCCGACTGGGGCATCTCCACCACCGGCATAGCGGGACCCACCGGAGACACCGAGGACAAGCCCCTGGGCCTGGTGTACTACGCGGTGGCCAGCGCCAACGGCACCCAGGTCCGGCGCCAGGTGTTCCCGGGGGACCGCCTGGAGGTGAAGAGGGCCTCTGCGGAGGTGGTGCTGGAGCTGCTCCTCGAGGAACTCCTCCATCAGTTCTAAAACTGCCCCAATCGGGTTAGCTGGCCCAAAATACTGGCAGGCCGCAGGAACCAAAGGATTTATCTATATGTCCCACGCTAGAGCCGATACAGGCGTTCAGAGTCAGGGCTATTGATACAAGTGGTTGGGTCAAGGTCCTGCGAAACGCCTGGTCACAATCGAGAACTCGCAAGGAGGATGGAATGGTGGCAAGAACTAAGGCGATCCTGATAGTGCTCATCATGTGCCTGTCGGCCTTCAGCCTCATGGTGCCCGCCGCGGGCGCCGAGCCTGAACCGACGATGGCACCTATGGCGACCGAGAAGCGCGTGGTGGTATGCGAGCTGTTCACCGGCGCGACCTGCGGACCGTGCACCAACGCGGACCTGGGCCTGGGCGACTACCTGGATGACCACACCCGGCAGGAGACTGTGGCCCTGATATACCACAGACCGATACCCAGCGCCGACAAGCTGGCGACCCCCGAGACGGCGACCCGGCACCAGTGGTACTCCTCGGCCGGCACCTCGACCCCCAACATGTGGGTCGACGGCAAGATCCTGCGCGTCGGAGGCTTCTCCACCAGGCTGCAGGGCGAGCAGTGGTTCGAGAGCCAGTACAGCTCACGCAAGAACATCGGCAGCCAGGTCAACATCACCACCGACGGCTTCATCTCCCCCAGCCTCACCGGCACCGTGTGGGTGAACGTGACCGCCCTGGAGGCCCCTTCCCTGGACAACCTTTACCTGCACACCGTCATCGTGCGTAGGGAGTACCACTGGAACGCCCCCAACGGCGTGCCGGTGCACCACTACCTGGTGCGCAAGATGCTCCCCGGCGCCAACGGCGAGGCCATCACCCCCACCGTCGGCAGCACCATCACGAAGCAGTACAGCTTCGACCTTTCCAACGACGGCAGCGGCACTGACATGTGGACCGTGGAGGACGACATGGCCGTGGTCGCCTTCGTGCAGACCCACACCAGGACCGATGGGGGAAGCTCCCGCTACGTAGCGGAGATCCTCCAGTCCAGCTACTCCAACCTGCGAACCGTCCCCAACGTGCCCCCGGTGATATCCAGCGGCATGGTGGAGGTGCCCGACGGCGCCACCGAGGACGACGAGATCACCTTCAAGGTCTTCTACAGGGACACGGACAACTACGCTGACAAGGACCCGACCGTCGCGAAGGTCCTCTACAAGAACGAGACCTCCGGCGTGATGGAGCACGACCTTACCAAGGTCCCCAGCGGCGTCCCGTGGACCGAGGGCAAGTGGCTCCAGTGGAAGACGAAGTTGGACCCCGGCACATACAGCTACAGGTTCAACGCGTCCGACGGCGAGGACTGGGCCCTGGGCGATACCGCGTGGAACGCCACCACGTTCACCATCCTCCCCAGGAACAAGGTCCCACAGCTTTCCACCCATAGCTACGCACCGCTGGATGGCGACACCTCCACGGAGTTCAGGTTCGACATCATGTACCGCGACCTGGACAACGAGGCCCCCACCCAGGCCAGCATCTACATCAACGACGTGGAGTACACCATGTCCACCACGGAGACGACGGTGTTCAGCGAGTGGGTCACGTACTACTACGAGACCACCATGCCCGTTGGCGACAACCACAGGTTCTACTTCATGTTCTCCGACGGCAAGGACTCCGCGAGGTTCCCGGCCGTGGACGCCAGCCCCAACTGGCTGCTAGGCCCCTCTGTGGTTAAGCCGAACAACGCGCCCACCCTTACCACCGCGCTGTTCGACCCCGCCGAGGGAACGAGAGGGGACCAGTTCACCTTCACCATCATCTACACCGATGGTGAGAACGACCACCCGACGATATCTTACATCTACATCGACGAGGTCGCCAACATCATGGACCCCGACGGCTTCGACTACGTGTCCGGCGAGGTCTTCAGGTACAGCACGACCCTGGACCTGGGCGACCACAAGTTCCGCTTCCTGTTCAACGACGGGAAGAACGAGGTCAGGTTCCCCCCCTCCGGGACCCTGGATGGCCCCACGGTGCACAACCTGGACCCCGTGGGCGTCATAGCCGCGCCCACCGATGGCGTGCGCTACACCCCCGACGACTACATCCCGTTCTCGGCGGTGGGCTCCGACGACCCCGAGGGCGACCCCCTGGAGTACCAGTGGACCTCCAGCATCGACGGGGTGCTCAGCACCCAGCAGGCCTTCGACAAGCGCCTGTCCGAGGGCGAGCACACCATCACCCTGGACGTGACCGACGAGCACGGAGGCATCCACTCCCTGACGGTGGACATCCTGGTCAAGGCGCTGACCCCCGAGCCCTTCGTGGTGAGGCACGCCTCGAACACGCCCCTACCTGTCGAGCAGGACATGGTCCGCTACACCATCACCCTGGACAACAGGGGCGAGACCATCGCCCAGGGCATCGAGGTGAAGTTCTTCGTCGACGACGTGCTGGAGAACAGCGACACCGTGTCGGTCAGCGTGGGCAACGAGGTGGAGGTCCGCTTCACCTGGGAGGCCGTGCTGGGCCTGCACACCATGAGGGTCGAGGTGCCCGGCGACTCGTACACCTGGGACGAGAACGTGGACCGGAACTCGCCACCCGCGGTGACCACCGACATCGTTAACGAGGGTGGCAAGGAGGTCAGCTACAAGCGGGGGACCGAGATCTACTTCAAGGCCACCGCCAGCGACGAGAACGGCGACGAGATGACGTACCTCTGGGACTTCGGCGACGGCACCCCCACCTCGAGCCAGGCGAACCCGAGCCACATCTACGCTGATGCTGGCACCTACACCGTGACGGTGACCGTCACCGACTCCCGGGGCGGAAGCATCACCGACACCTTCCAGGTGGAGGTCACCAAGCCCAAGTCCCAGGACGAATCCCCCGGCTTCGGTGCCGTGGTGGCCATCGCCGCGCTGATGGCCGTCCTCGTGGCGGTCTCCCGAAGAAGGCGGTAGGCGAAGCACCCCCGCCTTGAGAGGGGCCCTCCAGGCCCCCACCACCATCTGGTATAGCCTCGGCCACGCCGGTCCGACCGTTCGAAATCCACGCGAAGGCGGGACGGGAACGAAGGGGCCAGCTCCTTTTGGGCACCCTTAACGAACGTTGAGCCCGCATCGACGCTAACCAAAGGTTTTTTTAAAGGAATCACGCATGGCGACGGTATGCCTGCTGGAGGTAAGGGAATGTTGAGACTCAAGGCGACCTCCGTACTCGTCATGCTGCTACTCTCGAGCCTGGTCCTGATGGTGCCCGCGCCCGCTCTGGCCGACCCCGGTGCGCCCGGACCCCTCGCAACCACCGACCGCACCGTCCTAGTGGAGTTCTTCACCGGGGCGGCCTGCGGCCCCTGCGTGAACATCGACATAGGCCTGGAGGACTTCATGGAGGACCACACACGGGACGAGGTGGCGGCCCTCGTGTACCACAGGAACATACCCTCAGCGGACAAGCTGCAGGTCCTGGAGGGGGCGGATAGGCACGACTTCTACGCACCCACGGGTTCCCAGTACGCACCGGAGTACGTGGTGGACGGCACCAACTACGTCATCGGAGGGACCCAGACCCCCGCCATCGCCCAGCAGTGGTTCGAGAACGCCTACACAGCCCAGTCGACCAACAAGTCCCAGATGACCATAGATGTGGACGCCCACATCGCCCCCAGCATGTACGGGGAGGCGTGGGTGAACGTGACCGCCCTGGAGACCCTGGACTACGCCAACCTCTACCTCCACGTGGCGATCGTCAGAAAGCACTACGGCCCGTGGAACGGCGGCAACGGCGTGGTCGACCACATCTTCGTCGTCCGCAAGATGCTCCCCGACGCTGGCGGCGATGCCTTTGTGATCTCCAGTGGCCAGACCAAGAGCTTCTACTACGATTTCAAGCTGCACCTGGACGGCGACCTCTCCGATTACGAAGACATGGCCGTCGTGGCCTTCGTCCAGACCCACTCTCAGAACGGGATCAACCCGCCAGGCTACACGGAGATCCGGCAGATCGCCGCGGTGCTCCAGTCCGAGTACGCCGACGTCCGGACCATCCCCAACGTTGCCCCCGAGATCTCCAGCGGCCATGTGGAGACCAGCGGTCTCGTCACCCAGGACGACGACGTCACCTTCAAGGTCTTCTACCGCGACCCTGACGACCACCCGGACGCCGGTCCATCCGAGGTCATGGTCCATTTCAAGAACGAAACGGGCCTCATCATCCAGCACGCTCTCACCCCGCTGCCCTCCGCCGAGCCTTGGACTGCCGGCAAGTGGCTAAAGTGGACCACGAAGCTGGACCCGGGGATCTACAGTTACCGATTCTCTGCCTCGGACGGCTTCGACGACGCCACAGGCGACACCGGCTGGAACGCCACCACGTTCCAGGTGAATCCCAGGAACAAGCTCCCCGAGCTGATGGAGCATGGGTACTCCCCCTACACGGGCGACACCTCCACCGTGTTCCGCTTCGACGTGCTGTACAGGGACCCGGAGGCCGTGAAGGCTGAATCAGCCAAGATCTACATCAACGCCATCCCCTACGAGATGAGCACCACCAGCACCGGGCCCTGGAACGACTGGAACGTGTACTTCTACGAGACCACGCTCCCAGTCGGCGAGAACCACAAGTTCTACTTCGAGTTCTCCGACGGCATCGACACCCGGCGGTACCCGGCGGCCTCCGACAGCCCCAACTGGTTCTCAGGTCCCGAGGTGGTCCCGCCCAACAACGAGCCGTCGCTCACCACCGCGCTGTTCTCCCCCGCCGAGGGGACGCGGCTGGACGAGTTCACCTTCACCATCATCTACACCGACGGCGAGGACGACCGTCCTTCCCTAAACTACATCTACATCGACGGGACCCCGTACATCATGAACGGGGACGGGGGTGACTACAGCCAGGGCGTGACCTTCCGGTACAGGACCACCCTCGACCTGGGCGAGCACCTGGTGTACTACGTATTCTCCGACGGCAAGAACGAGGTCCGCTACCCGCCCTTGGGCGAGCTGGACGGCCCAGTGGTGACGAACCTGGCCCCCATTGCCGTGATAGCATCCCCCATGGACGGGGTCCGCCACACACCCGACGACTACATCCCCTTCAGCTCCGTGGGCTCCGCGGACCCCGAGGAGGACGACCTCACCTACATGTGGGTGTCCGACATCGACGGCCAGTTCTCCACCCTGTCCCTCACCGACAAGCGACTATCCGAGGGCGAGCACAACATCACGCTGACCGTCAAGGACGAGTACGGAGGAGAGCACAGCACCAGCATCTCGGTCCTGGTAAAGCCGTACCTGCCAGAGCCCTACATCGTGGACTACATCTCCAACCCCGCCATGCCCACGGAGAAGGACCTGATGAGGTTCACGGTCTACGTCAACAACAGGGGCGAGAAGACGGCCCAGGGCATCCCGGTGACGTTCCTGGTGGACAACACCTACATGGCGGAAGAGACGGTCACCGTGGCCGTGGAGACCCAGGTGGAGGTCCGCTTCACGTGGGAGTCGGTGGTGGGCGAGCACATGATCACCTTCGAGATCCCCGGCGACAGCCTGAGCTTCACCGCCTACGTGAACCCGAACACGCTCCCCAACGTCCAGCCGGTCATCATCAACACCCCGGACGGGAAGGGGCGCTACAAGACGGGCGAGGAGGTCTACTTCAAGGCCTCCGCCACCGATGCCGAGGGCGACGACCTGACCTACAGCTGGGACTTCGGCGACGGCTACACCTCCGCCCAGGAGAACCCCAGCCACATCTACGTCCAGTCCGGGACGTACTCCGTCTCGCTGACGGTGACAGACGCGAGGGGCGGCGAGAGGGTCTCGACCTTCGATGTCGAGGTCGCCAAGCCCGCCTCCACCTCAAACGGCGGACTGGGCGCCGGCCTCATCGCCGGCATCGTCATAGTCGCCCTGGTCGTCATCGTGGCCATCGCCTTCATGGTGATGCGGGGAAGGGGCGGAGAGCCCGCAGAGGCCCCGGCACCCCCGGAGGAGCCCAAGCCCGACGTGCCCGACTACCTGATGCCCGACCCCAAGCCCGCCGCCCCCGAGGAGCCCGAGTACCCCGACTACTCCAACGGCATCCCCGATGAGCAGCCTGGTGAGGACAAGTCGGACGACGGCTACCTGGGCTATTGAGGCACCCAGGGCCGCGGCAAGGGAAGGTGCAAAATCTGCTCCAAGCTGGGAACCGGGCAGGCACCGGGAAGGACATACCGACGGCCATTATCTAGTACACTGGCCATCCTCTCGGGGGCCCGTTCCGACCGCAACACGTGTCCCTACTCGTCAAAGGTGACGGTCGGCAAAGGGCTTTTAAACCCTCGTGAAGAGTCATGTCTGGTCCGGACGGGACAGGAGACCCCAGGACACGGGGCAATGGGTCCGGTCTATTACCCTCTAAAGGGGTGGTCACATATGGAGAATGCGAAGATACCTGCAATAGCGCTAGCGATGCTCCTGACGATATCTGCCCTCGTGGTCCTGCCGGTCGCCACTGCCTCAACGGCGGCGGAGGGTGGGCCCAATCCCCTGGGCACCAGGCCAGAGTGCAACTTCACGTGGCTGAGGGCCGACGGGGTCGGGTCCATCGGTTCGACGGCATTGTACGTTCACGACGGAGACCTGGACATCTTCATCGAGGCGTTCCCTGCATCGGGCACGAACTGGGACCCCAGCACCGTCACCGACTGTGACATCATAATAACCGAGAACCACGGGCATAGCACCCATTACGACGCGGCCACCGTCGCGATGGTCCAGAAGAACACGGGCGCCATCGTGGTGGGCAACAGCGCCGTCGCGACCGACATGCGGAACAGGGGCGTGCCCAACGACAAGATCGTGGAGCTCTCTCCCGCCCTGGGAGGCACTGACTCCGCGACCGATGTGGCGGGGTGCAACATCACCGCAATAGGGATGGTGCACACCATGGCGACCTCCATCCAGGTGGACACCTTCTACGTAGAGATGCCCAGCGGCATCAAGTTCTTCCATGGGACCTGCGCCTCTGGCTCCTCGTACAACTCGTACATCAAGAGCATGACACTCCTGGATGACCTGGACATGATGGCCCTGGACTTCGAACATAGCTTCAACGTCGTCTGGGACGAGAAGCAGCCCAACCTCATCTTCGAGACCCACACCTTCTCGACCGCCGGTGAGGGTTACTACTACGACGACGACCCCAGCTCGGTCCCCAGTCCGAGGACCAGGGTGGACCACAACG
>JABAHP010004526.1_pt1 | contig 18617 bp, 39 predicted proteins | sample 7062081 | NCBI WGS metagenome assembly JABAHP01 (sample SAMN14534357, study PRJNA622989) | marine sediment metagenome | biome: marine biome [ENVO:00000428]; feature: marine pelagic biome [ENVO:01000023]; material: deep marine sediment [ENVO:00002113] | place: India: Gulf of Kutch | collected...
AACTTGTTCATGTTTTATAGATTCCATATGCCCTCTCCTAATTGCGATTGATTTTCAATTACACTTAACCTTAATATTCTATACACACAAAAAATAAACTTTGTCAAGAAAATGCTATTTTTAGTTTCCATTTGATTCATCTAAACAACCACACGAAATAAGTTGACCCCCACAACGAGGACAACGTTCTACATCACAGCCTGGATGATGATAGTTTCCATGTTTAATCCCACAATCATGACATTTCCCATCTGGTTCATCGAAATGAGAATTGTCGGATGGCATTGATCTACCATCTGGAAAGTCAACATATCTGTTCCAACTACAATCGTCTACTTTCTTCATGTCTTGTTTACAATAAGTACAAATTGCCATTACTATTTTTGCACCAACCCCCACCCCAGATTAAGCAAATTCTTTATATCGCTTTCCTTAAAAAACTTCACATAATACAACCCATAGGATTTATACAGCTCTCCCTTCCAAAGTTCTCTATCTATCTTTTTCATGCTGATTAAAAAATGATCGCCTGGTTTCAGCTCCCATTTAGTGATGTCTATTTCGTCCTGGTCGTAAGTGTCCATCTTCTATATACTGAATAATAAATCCAACATTAATATACAAAAGTGCAATGCCAAACACAATTCCAACTGGCCAACATATCATAAAAATCATTCCTACCACAAAGGCTTCAAAGATAAACAAACCGATTCCAAGTAATAAATCACCCATTTGTGCGTAATATCCTTTGTTTTCTCAACACTCTCTAATTGTGGCTTGTTGTGCTTTTTTTTATCCATAACTCGTCTGAGGCCACCTTGTCTGAGTTTCCTCCGCATTGCGATACTTCGGCTTTCTCATGCAGAAATACCGAATTACATCAGTACAATCATCGTCCTCGTCTATCAGTTTCCCTTTTACGTCACGCCTGTACCGCAACATTTCATAAATCGGCCCACCGTCCCCACCGCAACCTTCCCTGAAAAACACCAGGGAAGGTATTTCCGTTTGATGAATCTTGCTGTATTTTGGCGTCAGATAATTCTTAACTACTTTTATTCCTATCTCTACGTCACCAGGCTTTGACTCACTCAGGACATACCGTACCCCTCGGTCGGCTTTCTTTAATTCCTTTTCCCAGGAGGTTGTCGAGTCTATAGTTCTGACCTGACGTTTGCCGTACTTTTCATCCAGCACAACCCACCTTGGTTTCTCATAGCCCAGTTCCGCTCGTTTTATTCGGGCCTGCCGCACCATTTCATGAATGGTGGTATCAGGAGAGGGAGAAAGATACCCAACGCAGTAGGCCCGATATATTTTCTTTCCGTCGGCACCAATGAACTCTTCGTTGGATACCCTGAAAAACAACCATTTTGTGTCCTTGCCGTCCGCAGGGTCTATGCCCTCGTAGGCAGTCCAGTCTCTAGGAACAACAAAATCGTCAATTTCATGGATCGTCCGGTCAAATGCTTTATAAACAACACCTGCAAAGTGTTTCCATCTGCCGAACTCTCTCGCTTCCCTCTCGTCTTTATCTAAATCTTCCAAATAATTTATGATGGCTTTCTCGTCCATATAGCCACCGTTCTTCATTGCGTTATCCCAAATGGATCCAGAGATTACAAATATTTTATGGTTGTCAGCTTTACGCTCATATCGGTCATATATATAAGGTTCTTTAAGTGGGGTCATGGTCAGCCACGCCCTGCCGGAGTAAGCGACAAGACCCCTTAAGATTGCGTTTATGTGATTTTCAGGTGGTGGTTCGTCCATGTGCGCCCAATGATAGTCGATACCCTCAAAATCTTTGGCTGGCTGGTCATAGGAACGGAAAAAGGCTTCGGAGTTTTTGCCTTCCCCTTTGGTCAGTCTGAGGCCAGTAATATGTCCCTGGCTATTCTTTTTAAACTTGCCTTCCCACGGTTTCGGCAAAAGCTGTTCAAAGGTGGGATATATCTTTTCCATAATAGAGTGCGTAATAGTTTCCCCGATCACCAAGCCTCTATTCGGAACTGCAATTTTCTTGCCACCATGCCGTACAATATAGTTCGGGTCATCCTTTTTGAGCCAAGGTCTGAATCCGACCATGTGAGCCAGATTCTCCGCAACGCCTGAATGTGTTTTTCCCCATTTATTTCCGCTAGTTACAAGTCTTATATACGGCACATCTCCCGTTTTATCCTTGGCATACAAAAACTCTTTCTGTTTATTATGAGGCCTAAAATTATAAACTCCCCAAATCGCATCGTCCCTTGCCTGTGCAATATCCAACTGCACCAGCATTTCTTCAAGCTCTTTATCAGAGAGCTTCTTAATGTCTACCTTTTCAATATCGGCCTGTGTTTTAAACTGTTGAAGCAATCTTCCTCATTTCCTCTTCCGTCATAGTCTTGCCTTCGGTCAGGTGTTCCAGAAAGCGTTCGAGTTGGTTGAGTTTTTTCCAACCGGCACTATATTCATGTAAAAACTCTATCTGTAGCCTTAGCTTTTCTGTACTATCATAATATACCATATCAAAATCAAGGTTAGTTCTATATTCACTAGATTCTTTAAACTCCCGAATCACATCAAGCGCATTCATCAGCTTCTTACGCTCAGCCTTCGTCCTGCGTTTTTTTAGAAAGTCGGTTATCATCCAACCTCTCCCACGCTTCTGAAATCCTCTCCTTCAACTTTCTCGGATACCGATGTTCTTCCAATACAATACTAGCTGTATTGACTTTATACAGCTTTTCAATCTCACCAGCCTGTTTTAAATAAAACGCCATGTGTCGCATATACTCGTTTATGTCGTCAGAGATCATGACGGTCCGGGCCCTGGCCCTGGATCCGGCGTCGGGCCAATCGCATATTGCCTTTTAGCCAGAAACCACGAACAATCATTAGCAGCGTTTATATCTCTGGGATGCGCAATCTGAATCGTCTTAACCTCGTCCCACGCATCTTCTGTTGTCACATTGTCAGGATATTCACACAGACCGCCCTTCTGAGTCGAAAAGTACGTGCATCTTCTACAGTAAACTTTTGCCATTTATTTCTCCTTTATAAATCTGCTAGAACGCTTACAATAAAAGTAAATAAAAAAAATATGCTCAAAATAAAAGTCTGTATCATAGGTCTCCAATAAGTTTGTCCGCTATATTCTATGACCGTCATATATACATAACCGCCAAAAGCGAAAAGACAAAAAATTGTTAATAGGAAAAAAAGGATTACACAAAATATTTTCATTTATTCTCCTTCCACAAACTCTTAAACCACCTGCAATCATTGGCAGCATTGATCTCGGACGGCTTCCGTTCATAAACATTGGTGGAACACAGCCATGACGTTTTAATGGTCACATTCTCAGGATACCGGCAATCATAAGACAGAGCCTCCAGCACAGAATCCATTGCGGACTTTGTTCTATAATCAAGCCAATGACAGTCCTGGCAGAAAATTAGTCTAGGCATTCCAAAGCCTCGTCCACCGCTTTTTCCAAATCCCAATGATAAATTTTATAAAATCCAATTGGCGTATCAGGATAAATTTGAATTTCGATAAGACTATCTTTTTGTATTATTTCTTTTCTTAACTTTTCGTCTATTTCTTCCAGTTGAGCTTTTTCCTCAGACAAATATTTTTCTATTGGTTCATAACAATCTTTATGAGCATTATATGTGATATGAATAGGGCCTTCGCATTTGGAAAACAATGTATTCAACTTATCCTTCATTCAAGCTACCTTCCCAATCTTCTTTTTCCTCTCTTGTTAATAATATCACAAGCGTTCCCCAAGGATGAGGAAAAGTTGGTTCTCCGACATCTACTTCTGGAATATACACCCGATTATCCATCAACACAGACACTATCTCAAGATGATAATAATGCCTCCATTGATTAAGTTTCTTTGTCAGCTTCTCGTCCGTGTCCCGAAGGATCAGGTATTCTTTCATACAATTCCTTATCGGCTTTTGTCCAAAAAAAAGGACATTTTGTTGGACAAATACCTCCGTAATGCTTGCAATTTTGACAATATTTATTCATCACCCCTAAACTCCTTCAAGGCATCCAGCACCGCCCTGTCAAACTTGCGCTTCTTCTCCCTGTCGTAAATATCCACCACGTTCTGCCACGACAATTCCCCTGTCTCTGTCTTGGTATAACTCTTGGACGGCATACCAATCCAATGGCTCCCGTTCAAAGCCTCATGCAACGTCAGACCACGAATCTCCATGGTAAGCTCTGTCAGCCGAATATCGAAAAACCCTCGCAGGGTGTTTCTTTTAATCGGACGAAATTGTACTATTTCGATCATTTCTAGTCACCAACTGCGTAAAAAGATTAAACTGTTTCTCTAACGAATCCTGCCTCATCTTCAACCGCTCGATCTCACGAACCATTTTTTGTAACAAATCATTCAATGTCTGCTTTCGTCTCTGAGCCAAAACTTCTCCAGCCCTCTTCTCATAATCGGCAAGACCATCACGAAGTTTCTTTTCGTCCTCGTTCATTTTCCTTCACCACTCCCTCTTTTGGCGGCATACCATTCACAATTGTTTTTGGCGTTTAATTCACGTGGTTCTTTAAAAGAAAATTCCCTAGTAATTTGGGTGTACCAAGTATCTTCGACCTCTTTTCTTATATTATCAGGGTATACACACTTTACAGGGACTGGAATTGCATATTCTCGTAAACGTTCATCTTTAAATTCCAGTCCTTTTAAATATTTGCATTTGCAACAATACACCTTATTTTTTTTCATCCTTCGCCACTCCCCTATCAAACCTCGTACAGTCATTCTTGGCATTGATACTGCTCGGCCTCCGCTTGTAATACCGCTCTATCCCCCACCAATGAAAACGCTTGCCTAGATTGAATTGATGAGAACAGTCGTAATAAGAATCATCAACCATGTTATTCGATTTCAGAATCAGCCCCTCGGCACTCGTATTGACTGATTCTGAAATACTTTTATTGTTCCTTTTAAACCACCGACATTCCGTACAAAATACTATGTCACCCATTATTTGCTATTCCCTCCACAAAATTACAGGTTGGCGTTTACCTTAGCAATGTATTGCTGAAACCAACCTTGGTTATTCTGGAATATTTATATTGTACTTTTCAAGGGTCCTCAACATCACGGCCTTTGGAAAAATATCCTCCCCTGAAAAAATGGCCTTTAAAATCGCAGGACTAAAACCAGAAACAAGCGCCACATTCTCCGCATCTACAGTTTCAGGACTGCCAATATAACCAGCCACATTCCAATAAATTATTTTTGGCTTACTATAACCAGCATCTATCCACCTCAATAACGCATTCTGTATTTCTGTTCCAAAGCCTTCCGTTCCAGAATGAAATTGCATATCGGAAATTATTAACAACATTGTTGGCATAAAACTATCTGCCAGGTTAAAAAACCTGGCTGTTTCCAATATTAAATCCAATGCCTTATCAATTCTTGTACTACCTATAGCCCTGTCAAAAATTTCTCTATCGTAAATTGCCTCAGAAAAAGACATGCCGTTCCAATTTTTAAATTTTCCCTCAGAACAAAATCCAATAAACTTTTTATAAAATGGACTTCCTTTCTGTATCTTCGCAGAACAATATAATGCCATACCCTGTGAAACGTGAACCGCCTGAACAGAACCAGAAACACGTGTAATCATAGAGCCTGACGTGTCAGAAATAACAATTACCCTTTCATCCGTATCCATAAAATTGGGTAGCGCATCAAACTGTGCATTCCCTATTCCATGATCTCCATTCAACACAGTCCTTACACAATCATGCGGAAATAAAACATCAGCATGGACAGTCTCTTTTCCTTCCACTAAATCCTTTTTGTATTTTTCAAATCGCTCTTCATCATGGCGCTTAAAAGCGTTCGTATACCTTGCCATTGCAACAGACGGAACCTTGGAATATTCAACCTCACCCCATCTGTCCGTACACATCTTATGCTCCACAATGTGAGACTTCCTAATATCAGCTAATTTCTTACGTAAACCAGCTTCATTCGTTTTTAAAACCCTTTGTAAAGGACGATCACTGCGATCAGCCCACTTGGCAGCTAAAATATTTTTTTCTAAATTAGCACCCCAAATAATCGCAGCAAACATTTCCATCGGCGTAGTCCAAAAAGAACGCAAATCATCCCACCTTCCCACATCAAGCAATAATTCCATATTGGCAGACAACCAAAAACTATCAGGTTCTCGCTCGGCAAGCCACCTATAACACGACCTCGCACCACTCCTATTTCCAGCACCACCACGACAATCCCTCAACCACATCAATAACTTAAAAGCTAAAGGCTTGTCCACAATCCAAATCTTTTGAAACAATGACAGCGCAGTGTCCTCACCACCATAAAAAGACTCTCTTTTTTCAAACAAAGACCCCGCCTTACTGAAAAACTCCAACGCATGATCCAGCGTATGCTCGTATTGTATGCCACCCTCTCTTGTTTCTAACATATCCCCTCTTTTTCCTAGCTTAAATTTAAACAGGCTGACCATTCTATATTTCAAATAGAAATATTTTGCTGAACTCAGCCTTTTTCTTTACTAAAGCAATCCTCCTTTACTCACCCAAAGTAATTACAAAAAGCTCTGAACCGCATCCGCCTGGTAAAAGTTGCCAACCTCAATAGCTTCTTCGTATAACTCCAACTTTGCTTGCTTCGACCTGTATAATAACTCCTGCACACACGATGAACAAATCTGCCACCGAACTTGCTCCCTCGGACTCATTACTCGCTCAAATTTATTACAGAAAATGCACGCCACTTTTACTATTAAAAAATTTTATAAAAAAGGCCACTTTTTAAAACCTCGTGCCTGTTTGGGGCATTCTCGTTGAAATTTGTGGGGGCAACTCCCATACGCTCGCTTTAAGTCTTTACTCCAAACCTCCAATTTTACGTTGCTTTTTTAATTACATCCCTTTAATTTAGAAAATTGCCCCCACCCTACCCTATTCGCTAGGGCAAGATCGTTGAACCTCGTCGCTATTTGACCCCTTCTCGGCGATGTGGGGTCGGATTCCTAACCGCTTTTCTACCTCGATAAGACGAGTTGTTAATTGTAAAATTCTACCCCAAATCCGAACTTGACAACCCTGAATGTCAAAGACTCGTCTCTCAACTTGCTTAAATCTTTCAAAAATATAATCAAAAACTTCCTTGTGACCCTCAATTTGATCGTAAAGAAACCTGTCCTTGAACAGTCTCATCACTCACCGCCTCCCATGAATAACCCCCTTTAGTTGAAAATTTCCTGAATGGCATATAAACGCATACAAGACCCCCCATGCGTGTCACATACCCCCCACCTCGTCTACTATTGAGAATGAATTGCAATAACATGATACGTCGTATAATTTTGATTATGTAAACTTTGAACGTAACTACCTGATATTATTAGAGTGGGAATTGACCAACCACAAGACGGTCACTCGATAACCTCTGCTTCGCCCATATCTTGTGGTGTATTTGGTGTGTTAACGATCCCTCTCCGTTGTAGTTCCAGCACGATTTCAGCTTTACGAGTGTTAATAAAATCCGCATCCAGCTTATGTTCTACAATATTTGTAGCTTGGCCCCTCTCTAACCTAGCGATATTATTGACATTCTGGAGGGCGTAGGCCACATTGTTAAGACTAGCTTCTTTTCGACGATTACCATCAATCAAATCACGTAACAAAATAAACTCAGCAGAATCTAACAAATCAACTTTGTGTTTGCGATAAGTCTCTAGATCCTCGTGATTATTGTCAATAATTTTATCAAACTTGGCAATCCTTTGTTGTACAGCTTGAGGAGTGACGCCGAAATATCTAGCAATATCGGCATTAGAAAGGCCCTTAACAAGCTTTAATTCCACGGCTTTAGCTACATTAATTTTTTGTGGTCTATTTTCTTGCAAGGCAGTTTGAGGCATAGTGTTGTCGAGGCTGGCATTTTATAATCTGAACTGATCGACATTTGGTGATCTAAGGAGTACTAGCTCATGCTAATGAAGGACTGAGTGCCAGCCTCTAGGGTTATTAATAGCAAACTCAGGACAGTTTGTCAAGTTTAACTCCGTAGGCCTGTAAAAGCTCACGTATCCAGGGATGATTAGCTGGCACGTCGATGTTGTCTGGCGGCTCCGCACTTGTGATATTTTTCACAATCTCCGCCCATTGCGCTCGCTCACGCTCAGCAACCTTAGCCCGAGACTCCGCATTATGTCTGGCCCAGAAGTCACGTTGAGCCTTAGGCACGACCTTAGTATAGTCTGTAAGTGGTGTATATTGTTGGGTATTATTATGTTGTGGTGCATTGATGGCCTGTAGGTATTTGTCAAAATTAGGTTGTCTAAACAACGTCTTAGGATTGCAAAAGCCTTGTTGTCTGTACCACGGATCATTAGCCTTGTTATCAATAACCGCCTTGCATTGGCTGACTGTATATCCTTGCCGGAGCCGATCTACCACAAACGCATGGTCGGTGTGATAATCAGTATTAGCTACCTGGTTGAGATAATTAATCACGTCTACAGCATCGGAGTACAGCCTGACAGTTTCGTCTTCCACGTTTCAATCCTTGTTTTTAAACAAAAAAAAATAACCATAAAAAAATATCAGCATGGGATGTCCTGTTATCACGTGGGTAAATTTTGGCATATGGTTTGCAAATATATCCCAGTTACTTGATTTACTCACGTGAGTTATAGTTTACTCACGTTGTTATTTTTTATATATATATTTTAATTTTAATTTTAATTGGCATTTTTTCGTTATAACGGAAATGTAACAGCCGTTATATTATCCCCATCGTTTTTTTGCACTAGCAATTCCTGCTTTTCTTTTTTGTTCCTGCCACTTATCAACATTTGTTCTGACTTCTTCTAATTTTTTATTTATTAAAAATCCGTTTCCGTTTTTGGTANNAACGACATTTTTAAATTTTCCTATGAATTTTTTGGTACTCATCCTGCAAATTCGAGCAAGTTTTTTATGGTCGTTTGGTAGGGGTCCGTTAATCCATTCTGTCATTAATAACCTCAAAAATAGTCCCACTTCTTCACACGTGAGATCAGCTGTATCCATATCAAAGTCTTGCACGTACAAAGGCATAGAAAACGGTTTTTTAGACATTACTTTCCTAATTACTTATAGATTGACTTAGGCTCGTATACCTTATTATTGTGTAAGACTATGTGATTTTTAATTAATTGTCTTACATAATTACTTACTGGTCTATCTTCAATAGATGCAAGCTCTTTAAGTTTATCTGCCAGGTTTTTGTCTAAATAAATATGGATTATTTCTTTGCTCATATTTTATCCCTCCTCCCTCTCTATCCTTTTATAGTATAAAAATTAAATTGTATCAACAAAAAAAATAATTTAATTTTTAAAATATATTACTTTTTATTTAAAATTCCACAATAAAAAAATCCTAAATTTAAAATTATACGAAAATAGCAGGAAATCACAAATAATCACCTGAGACTCGGCGAGAAAATTTTATACGATTTTATACGTGGCTTGCGTTATTAATTTATTGTGTTAAAGTTATCTCAAAGATTGACGATAAGTAGATTAAAACAATGGAGGGCTAAGACATGAAAGCAGATGTTTTTAGTGTATGGGAAACTGAAAAAGGTCGGATTTTAAAACAAAGGACTTCTTCTTATTTCATTGAAAATACGAACTGGGAATATTTAACTCCCACAATCCGACAACTTGTTAACGAATTAAATCGTTTTTCGGATGATGACATGAGATATGCAAAAACCATTGACACCATAAAAGATAACCCCTTGTTTCCAAATATGACAATAACAAGGTATTATAAGGTTATAAGATAATTGGGAAAACCAAAAGGAGGACTGAGAGATGAATACAACAAATAACAATTTAGCGGAAAACATTGAAACAATTAACAGGGGGCACGTTTGTTTTAACGCATTCAAATTTGTAGCACAGGCAATTTTTAAGCATCAAAAGGTAAGACATCTTTCTCTTAACAATATTTTAATAAAACAGGGTAATGGTTATGCTACAAACGGCCATATTTTAAACATGATTCAAGGTATATGGAATATGCCCGAAGGTATGTATAGAGTCGTTTCCAATACAAAAGGAAAAATCCAAATTGCGCATGTTGGTGAAGTGACAGAATATGGTGTTGACGATATTGAAAATTTTGTGGCCCGGGTCACAAAACGATCATGCCATCCAGAAGAAAGCAATACAATTAAATTGTTTTACTCCGACTCAGACTCAGAGTCTCAAAATATTGCCCTAGCTCAACTTATTAGATGGATACCAGAGAATGAGGCTATAAACCCAATATATTTTAATTGTGCTTTGTATCAACCTAAAAATGCTCAAATAGAAGCAAATGTTTTTCGTAATGTAAAAGAAAAATATACCCCCCCTATTATGTTCACCTATTACATTGACAAAGACATAGAATATAAAAGCTTTGTAATGCCAATTAAAGTATGAGGGTGGTTGTCAATGTGGTTCTGAGAGGCCTGTTTGGGAAAAAGTAGATTATTGGAAGTAAATAATATGGAGGGCTGAGNNAAAAATTCTTGAAAAGTGGGAAGAAACGATTTTCAGCTTAAACAATTTTGTTATTTTAAGCAAAAAAAATAAAAAGAGAGAATATGAAAAATATTTCACAGGTAAAAAAAGAGGATATTATTTTTGTCAACGCGATATTAAAAATTTTTTAATAAAGGGTAAAAACTATAGCACAGAAAGCTTGTAATTATTTACTAAAGGAGGGCTGAGACATGAAAGAGATCATTTTTATTTCATTACTCATAATAGGCGTTTTATTCGTGCCGCGACTTTTACCAATAAAGCAGACACCGCAGGATCCGATCAAGATTAAATTGATAGTAGAAACATGTGGCGATTATCCAATCCTGACGACACAAAGACACATAGTGTTACCGTTGCCGGATCGGACGTTAGTTGTTAGAGTGAATGACTGGGAATAAACTAAGAGGGATGAGACATGAATATTCAAATTAAGAATCGTTTTACTTCTGCAATCATTTTTGAGCTTGATAAAAAAATGAATACTATTAAAATCACAACAGAAAAAGCAATAAAAAACAAAATTAATCTCAGGGGTGCTTATCTCAGGGATGCTGATCTCGGAGGTGCTGATCTCGGAGGTGCTAATCTCAGGAATGCTAATCTCGGAGGCGCTGATCTCGGAGGTGCTTATCTCGGAGGTGCTTATCTCAGAGGTGCTGATCTTGAGGTGAAATATCCTCCGCTCAATGACCATACTTTTATATCGAAAATTTTGTGGAGACGAGCAAAAACAGAGCCACAAAAAGACTTTACGGGAAGGCTCCTCCGTGAAACCAATAAGTGTTGGACTTATTTTTACAAACTTGCAAAACACAAAGAAATTTACACATGGGCTAAAGAAATTTTAAGTCAATGGGACGAATATAAAGAAAAAATAGAAGAGACAGAATTAAAAATAGAAAGGATAGAAGAATGAAAAAAGTTTTAACAGTAGGATTGACGGCTATGACACTATTTTTAACGACAACACTAAAGACATGGGCGGAGCCTTATATTGGGATTAGAGGCAACTATGCCATCGAAAACATAAACCATACCGATAAGGTGCTAGATGATTTTTGTTTTGAGGCTGGATTTTCTAACGGTATGGGATACGAGTTTTTTGTTGGATATAGATTTAACGATAACATAGCTCTTGAATTGCAACACAGCCAGATACGGTTTGAATGGGAAGATAAGACCANNTCTGGACAGACATCAACTTGGAGATTGAAACAACAGGTATTGCGGTCAAACTAAGCCCCACCATGTCAGAGACACACAAAAATCTTACGCCTTATTTAGTTCTTGGCTTTGGTGTAATGAATGCAGACGTAGGCGGAGCTTTCAGTTTGGTATTCCATCAATACAGTGTCCGGGGAAACGAGACAGACTTGTTTTATCAGATCGGACTAGGACTTGAGGTTTTAATTACTCAACGGATCAGCGCCATGTTTGACGTTAATTGCGTGTATGGTCTTAACGATCTTGATGAAATTAATTATATTAATAACAAAATAGGAATTGCGTATCATTTTTAATAAAAACCTGAGTATGCCCTGAAATGAGGATTAAAACCTATGACCATGAAAGAACAACTGGCACAGATGCGGGGGGGCAAAAGATGCTCAACCTTCATATCTCTAGACACCTGGAGCAAGCTCCGCAGGATTGTGGAATGGAGGCAGAAACAGGGAGAAAAGGCGACTATGCAGACAGTGATAAGGGAGGCTATTGAACAGTTTATAACGACACAATAATATAAACCATTACACCTATGAACAGTACAAGGCCGATAGTAAGGGATCCGAGTAAGACTTTATCAATCAAGCGCATAGACATACTATTAGCATAGGAGAGGGGATATTTGCAATATGAAATTATGTGATCTTCCACCCGAGAAAAGAGAGCGGTTAAGAGAAATACAAAAAAAACACAACAAAAAACGGGGCCCCTTGCGTAAATCATGGCGCAGTTTTCGCAAGACTAACAGGCAATGTCATGGTTTACACAAAGGGCAACGTTGCACACGTTGGCTCCCAAAAGGTTATTATAAACGGTGTCCTCGGTGTGTGGCTTTAGAAAATCCAGTATATGAAGACAAGCCCATACATTTAACGAAAAAAGAAGTGGAGGTGATTCAGCTATGTTGTCAAGAGTTATGAGGTGGTGGAGAGTGACCTCGGACGCCCATAAAGAGCATTGTTTGGCGATGTTTATGGTGATTTTGTTCGTGTTCTTTATAGGCGTTTGGATTGGTTATGGATGGCATTATTCTTTGACATATTGGTTAAAATGAAGGAGGTGAAAATCATGATTGTGCCTTTTACTTATGAAAATTATGAAAATACGGCAAATGAACTTGTTGACAGGATTTTAAAATTAATTCCTAAAAACCCACAAATCCTTGAAATTACCGATGTCTTTAAACTTTTTAAAATTTCAGGCTTCAAATGTGATGATCTTGACCCGACCCTTTATCAAGCACAATGGGCGTTAGCTAAAGCAAAAAGTATATGGAAGGAGGGGAAAAGATGAGCATTCCAGATCATACGAAAAACTATCGTGAATGGCGAGACTATTACGAAGAGGACGAGCTCATGGAAGCAAGACGACATATGTGCCCTGTGTGTGGCAAGATATTTCCGACCCCAGCAGAGTTTTATCATATTGACGGTATCCTGAGAGGGATATGCAAAGAACATAAAGAAGTCTTACGGGTTATCAGGATTTTGAAGGCATTGGATAACGAGGTATTAGGTAAAGACTTTACACCTGTTACAGTGGCGCTGAAGCTGGCAGAGGAGGGGATGATATGAAAGATAGGCCAGAAGGGTTTTTATCTGAGGAAGCCATATCACATGATTCTGAACAATTTGATTATATTCGGGAACTACATAGTTATCTGTGGAAAATTGTAAAAATCGCTTTTCCTTTTGCTGAAGGTCCTCTTAAAAAATATCTTGATATAGCCATTGAGCAATTAGAATATAATTATAATAATGATAACTAAACCAGGCTTCTACAAATTGTCGCACAAAGACTACTTGGCTGATCCGGCATTGGATAAGACCAAGCTCGCTTTATTTGAGAAAAGCGGACGACATATGCTGGAACCGATCAAAGAGAGTCATGCAATGCGGTTTGGCACAGCTTGGCATTGGTTAGTATTGGAACCTAAAGAATTTGCGAAACGAGTGAGGGCGAAAGCGTCTGGATATTCTGAATGGAAAGGGAACGATTTATATTTCAAAACAGATGATATTCAGACGATTAAAGCCATGAAAAAAGCCCTTTGGCAAAAGAAAACAGCACGCAGAATCTTAAAGAACGCCCATGTCAAGGAGTTGTCCGGCTTTTGGGAACTCTGGACAGGACAGATGGCAAAGATAAAAGTGGACATTATCACAGACTTTGACGGGCCCCTAATAGTTGACCTTAAAAAGACAAGGGATGCTTCACTAAAGGCTTTTTATTGGGATGCTAAGAAGTACAAATATCATTGGCAAGCTGCCTTTTACTTGGAGGGGGTTTCAAAGATTACAGGTGTAGAGCATGACCGATTCGTATTTATGTGTACAGAGCACACAGCTCCGTATGAAACAGCTTTTTATCAGGTACCAGACGATATGCTGGAACAGGCATGGCACGAAATACAACCGTTAATAGAAAAATATGCCGAATGTAGTGAACAGGAACATTGGGAAGGGTATCCTGATGAAAATACAGATGTTAGAAAGGAGATAAATTATGACAAATGAAATTATAGAAACACCAAAAAATGTACCAGCGCTTTTTTCAAGAGATCCAGCGGCTATTGCAGCTGCAGAAACAGCAAAAGCAAGAATACAGGCGGCGTATATGATGGCCTTGCATCGACCTCGCAACGAAGATGAAGCTAGAATTAAAATATTGCATGCCTGTAAGCGTCCAGCGTTTGCTGAAAAGGTTGAATTTAATAAGCCTGTTGCCGGACGACAAATCAAAGGACCGACAATTCGCTTTGCAGAACTGGCATTACGAGAATGGGGGAATGTTTTAACTGAAACTCAAGTAATTTATGAAGATGATTATGTTAGAAGGATAAAAGTTTTTGCTTCTGATCTCGAAACAAATCGTATTGGTAGTAAAGAGATTCAACTTAATAAAACAGTAGAACGGAAAAAAGCAAATGGTAGAGAAGTTTTAGCTGAAAGAATAAATACTCACGGGGAAAAAGTTTTTGTTGTAAAGGCAACTGAAGATGAACTTGCTAATAAAGAAGCCTCTCTTATTTCAAAAGCCCTCCGAAATGAAGGATTGCGATTAATTCCTACAGATATAATTGATGAGGCAATTGCAAGAGCACGACACACACTTAGAAATAGGGATGCACAGGACCCTGATGAAGCAAAAAAGAAACTTTTGGATGCCTTTTCGGTAATAGGTGTAACTCCAAAAGACCTTGAACAATATCTTGGTCGAAAAACAGATGTATTAAATCCTTCTGAACTACAGGAACTTCGCGGTATTTATCGCGCCATTAAAGACGGAGAAGCATCATGGAATGATTATGTCAATGAAAAGCCTGAAAGATTTGAACCTCCAAAGGTGAGCAAGAAAACTTATGAGCCAAATATTTCCGAAAAAGAATTTAACGAAAAAATAAAGCCGCTTGTTGATGGCGATAAACAAGCTAAACAATATCCTTTTGAAAAATTAAACAAACAACCCCTTAAAGAATTTGAAGAAAAACATCGAAATGAAATAGAACTCTGGTCAAAAGATGCCAAGCAAGCTTTCTACGACAAATGGCACAAGAAGATGAAAATTCCATATGAAGATTATTTGCGAAGGCTAAAAATGACAAATAATGAATCTCAAGAAACTGAATCAGAACAACCATCAACAAGCATGGGGATTGTTGTCTGTCCTCAGAATCAAGATCATGTGCCTTTAGCTTTTTGCAAAAATGCGCGAGGACAAGATACGCCTTGTGAGCTTTTTGAAAATAAGGAATGTCTGGCAAGGTGGCCGGAATGAAAACAAAAACAATCAAGAAAAAAATGGAAAGAGTAGAGGACGGACAATACCAGGCTGAACTTACAGCCGAAGACATGCAGGCCGACAGAATAATTATAGGGATTGACATTTCAGAAGAAATGTCCTGTATTGCTGAAGCAATTCAAAAGCAATTAGATGAAAGAAATCTTAAAATGGCAAAATCTGTCTGGGATAAACCTCTTCCAGAACTTTGTTATTATGAAGAGTTTGTTGATAAAACATCGAATAAACCGCATCCGATTAAGAAGAGAATAGTTTTTGATTGGATAAAAAAGAACTCGGCTGTCATTATTTTATGGTTAGCTATTGCGTTTATTTTTAATTGCATTTGTTTTTTGGCTACAAAGTAGAAGGAACAAAAACAATCTAACATGAAAACCTATCTTTCATATGGTGGAGGCATCAATAGTACGGCAATGTTACTTTTATTACATAATGAGAAATGGCAATTTGAAACAATATATGTAGACCATGGTTGTGATTGGCCTGAAACAAGGGAATATGTACGAATGCTTCAAGAGCATTATCCGATTACTATTTTGACCCCCAAAGTACAGCAAAATAAGAATGTTTTTACAAATTTATATGATTACTGCTGGTATTATAAGGTGGTTCCACAAAAAAAGTTTCGATGGTGTACTGCTAAATTTAAAATAAAAACAATCAAAAAATATTGTGAAACTCCATCCTTTCAACTAATTGGTTTTGATGTTGGAGAAAAAAAAAGAATTAAAATAAATCATGACAAGGGTTTTGAAAATCGTTATCCCTTAATTGAATATGAAATTGATCGAAATGAATGTAAAAAAATCATAAAAAAACATGGCTTTCCAATACCTATTAAATCTGGTTGTTTTATTTGTTCTTATCAACGAGTAAGTCAATGGAAAGAGTTAAGACGAGTTCATCCAGAATTATATTGTAAAGCAAAAAAGCTTGAAGACAGAAATCTAGAATATCAAAAAGAAAAATATGGTAAGATTAAATATTATTTATGTGGGAATAAACCACTAGAGGTTGTTATTAACGAGAAACAAGGTGTCCTTTGGAACAATTTAAAACCACCATGTAGTTGTTTGACATAAAAAATTTGGCTACAAAATAGAAAGGATATAAGTCAATGTGGGAAAAAATAATAGCCTTTTCGGTTTTGATAATAATGTCTTTAGCACAAGTTGTATCCGCAGGATATTTTCTACCTTTAGATACACCCGTCAGGATGCGAGACTTTGAGATTCATGGCTTTGCCACAGACAACGAGGAAAATATCTATGTCATGGGTGTTGATTATAACGAAGCTGAGAACAGGTTATATATCCAAAAATTTCCACCAAAGGACAGTATGGAATTTGGATGGAGAGATTATATAAGATTCCAACCTACAACTCCCTCAGAGATAGCACCAGAATACATTGACGGCAGAGACATTCGGTTTTGTGAAAATGGGAGACTATATGTGGCTGGCACAATAGGCTGGTATGACGAAGAGTTGGAGCGAGATCAGCAGCAATTGTTTGATGCAGTTATTTTACCAACAGGAACCATTCAACACGAAAGACGCCTCGGTGATCCCTATTGCCCTTGGGAGTATGATGTTTATGATGTTCACATTGAAAAAAGCTGCGAGTCTATTTTTGCTCTTATAAAAGATCGAAAGTTTAGAATCCAGCGTTATATTAACGGATTTTTACGGTCAAAAATGGTTGGCTTTGGCGTGGCACACGCACTAACAACAGACGATGAGGGCAATTTATACATAATGGGGAAAACACCTTCTGGTTCAGAGTATTTTCTGATGAAGTATACAGAGCAGGGGCAATATATAAAAGGTATGTCCGAAGAAGTAGATGATTATTTCGATCCAGAAGATATCGTTATCGATAAAGACGGAACGGTTTACACGGTATTAACGGCAAAAGTGAATGATTGTTACAATGCGGAACCAGAAGCAAATTGTAGACCATCCTGGTTTTACATAAAAACATTTTACCCTGATTTATCCGAAAGAAACTGTTATAGATCAACACATCCGAATAGCAGCTATCTTACAACAAGTTGCCGGCTAGCACTCAGCGAAACAGACATTTATGTAGCCTCTACCCTGGCCCGCATATCCTCTCTTGGCTATACGTCAACATCTATAAAAGTCTTGTGTTATGACAAGGAATTAATATCAGACGACTTTGAACTTCTCTATAATGGCGAGGCTCGCATCAGTGAAAAAAAGCGACTCCCTGGAATGTTTAATAACAATGCAAGGGTTTACCTTAGAGAAAACGTGCAATTGTCTACTAATGAAACAGTCGACCAGATGGTATTGTTGGTAGATGCAGCAGAGCGCAGAACAAGCACAATCGAAAGCTACTGGATTCCAAAGCTCACTGAGGTAAAAATAAAATATCATTTTGGTGTCAATGTGTTTTCTCTACCTGTAGTGCCAACAGACATTGATGACATCAATTTCGCGCGAAATTTTATCTGTATCTACAGATGGAGTGATGGACGGTTTATTCCCATTGTTTATAACAAAGAACTCAAGCCCGGGGTTGGATATTACGCCTTATCATTATACCCAAATTCGATCACATGGAAGGGCAAAGAAATTCTAAGTCTAAAAATGCACCCCACAGGAATAAATGTAATAGGTGGCTGTACTTATCCTTATAAACTTCGACCAACCGAATGTATCATAGAAACCTTGTTTGACTTTGACAAATCCACAGGCAGGACAATATCGCTTGAGTGGGATTCGATACTGGATCCTGGTTGTGGATATAAGATTTATACTGATCCATTTAGTATATACTCAGGCATAGAAATGAGGGTCGTTAAATAACATATCTCGAGGTAATTATGGAAAAGGCACTAGAGAGAACAAGCAAGCTAATAGGATTATTTCATTTTTTAGATGATCAAATCAAGAAAGGGCTAAGTACTGGCCTTAGGGGAGACTGTACTGGCCTTAGAGGGAACTGTACTGGCCTTAGAGGAGACTGT
>JABAHP010006189.1_pt1 | contig 18605 bp, 19 predicted proteins | sample 7062081 | NCBI WGS metagenome assembly JABAHP01 (sample SAMN14534357, study PRJNA622989) | marine sediment metagenome | biome: marine biome [ENVO:00000428]; feature: marine pelagic biome [ENVO:01000023]; material: deep marine sediment [ENVO:00002113] | place: India: Gulf of Kutch | collected...
TGAGGCATGGATGTGGTACGATCTGGAAGCTGACTATGACTATGCGTACGTTGAGGCTTCCAAGGACGGTGGTCAGACGTGGGACATCCTAAGCAATGACAACACAACCGAGGCCAACCCGAGTGGAAACAGCTATGGCCCTGCGCTCACTGGCAAGAGCGGCGGCGGAGATCGGTCCGTCTGGACCCACGAGACCTTTGATCTGACACCCTATGCAGGTCAGCCGGTGCTCGTGCGTTTCGAAGTCGTCACCGATGAGGCGGTCAATCACCCAGGCATGAGCCTGGACGATATCTCAATCCCAGAGCTTGGCTATCACACCGATGTCGAAATGGGCGCCGATGGTTGGGAGACTGAAGGTTGGACGCGGGTGACCGCGGATGTGCCCCAGCGGTTCCTGGTTCAGCTCATCACGCTGGGGGACCAGACTCGTGTCGAGCGACTGGAACTGGACAATCAGATGCAAGGCACATACAGGCTGGATGGGCCGGTGCAGGGCACAGATCGTGCGGTCCTGATAGTCTCAGCGCTGGCACCTGCAACAACAGAACCGGCCATATACCACTATCAAATCAGCTCTGAGTAGACGCTCACAAGCTCCTTGTGCCCCCCATCTACTGCCGGCGCTCGGCTACGACCACCGGCACGCGCACGCGACCGGTGCCCTGCTCCAAGACCTCCACGCAAAGACCGACTCGCTGGGCCAGACGAGTGAACTGATCGAGCACTGCCCCCCCTTCTTCGCCGAACAAGAATCCCATCACCGTCTGCCACACAGGCAGATCCACCGACACCACGAGACCCACCACAACAAGGCGCCCTCCCACCTTTCCGGTAGCGGGATCAGGGGCGCGTAGAACACGTGCTATCTCGCCGAGGGTTGCGGGGTCGACGATGTAGCCTGCCGGGAACGTGCTCACGAGGGAGTCAAAGCTTTCAGTAGGGAACGGCATAGCTTGGGCGAGCCCGATCACGCCTGGAACACTGAGCCCTCGTCTGGCCAGCTTTCGCGCTGTAACGCGATGCATTGCCCGCGAGGCATCAAGCCCCACCGGGTCCAGACCACGATTGGCCATCTCGGTCAGCAATTCCCCAGTTCCGAAGCCAATCTCCAGAACCCGCTGTCCAGTTATCGAGTCGAGGGCAGAGAGACGCCAACTCGACCAACGACCCAGGCTGACAAGCCAACTGACAAGATCGTAGGCACAGGCGAATTCATCATACAGACGATAGGTAGCCCAGATGTAGAGCTTTCCCAGCAAGGTCATCCTGACAGCACCACGGTTGACTGGCAACTCCTGTCGACATCGTCAGGCACGCCGAGAGCCCGTGTTCGGTCTCAAACAGGGTCTCTCTCCGACCCTGAGACGGCCTTTTCCTCAACTTCGGAGACGTAGGCTCGAATGGACTTCAAGTCAAGATAGCGAGCCACCGACACACGATGGTGCCCATTCACTACAAAGAATCTCTCTCCGACTCTACAAACCTGAACAGGAGAATCGGTGGCACCAGAAAGGAGCCTAGTATAGCACTGTCGCCAGCGCTCTTTCTGCCTCGCAGCGCCACCCACGGGCAAGAAGCCGCGGCTGAATTCCCTCTCACGACCAAGACTGCCAGAGATATCCTTCGTGGCAATGGTCCGCAATCCAAGATACTTGGCCTCAGTCAAACCCGAATCCCCTACACACTCGCGAAATGAGAGCAGATACGGGTTCCGCCCAGCAATCCGACTTCGTACGACGTCCCAGAAGCCCCGTGTCCGAGCGATGCTATAAGCATTCTCGCTCCGGATGTAGTATATCGTTCCCACATCGGAGCCAAGTACATCCCCAGGCGACATGTCGTGTCCCTCCTGACTACCAGAGCTCAACAGGCTCTGTCACGCGGGATTCCCGATCCTTCAGGGAGCGGTCCATCGCGCTCGCCTGCGAGCCCTGGTCAACCGGACGATACAATCGGCGATCTGCGCACATCCCCCTCCAGTATAGCATGGCCCGGAAACCTTGTCAGTGATTATGTTGACTTCCCTACTCGCCACAGGGATCCCTGTGCCCGCGCTCAGGAAGATCGTGGGCATGCTTTGGCAGTCATTTTTCGCGGAGTGAGAAGCGCAGTCCAGACCAAGTTGCGTCGATTGAACAGATCTTAAAGTCAACCAAGCCCGAGTCAAGGCCCGTCTTGCGCACGACTGCCTGCGAAAGATCCGAAACAACTCCAGACGCCTTCTTGGGCCAGGCGATCCAGAGCCCACTTCCTGCGGCAAAGGCCCCCATCTCCTCGATATCACTCTCGAGTTCCTTCCGTGACCGCACAAACCACAAATTCACACCGTGAGGGTCAGGGTTGTCTCGCCGCAGCACTACGCCCACTGGAAGCTCTCCAAGGGTGGCCTCAAAATTGTCAGGGGCATCGAGCAGTGTCACAATGGAGTCTTCCTTGATGCCGAGCTTTTTCGGCAGCGGCGTACCCGCGTAAGCAGCGAACGCGGATTCGGGCACGACCGGATCTTCGGGAGGTTGAGCAATGGCCTCAGCGAGCGCAGCCTCGATGCCAATCCATATGCTGTAGGTGGCATCAGGCAAGAGATCCTTGATGCGCAATACTTTCTGCGGATCACCATCCACAAACACCAACGGCACGTTGCGCGTGGCCCCGTGCTTGCGCAATCCCAGAGCCATGTCGCGCCCCTGCGACGGCACCCGGCTCAGATCTATCACTATGGCGTCTGGAGGGTCCTCTCGTACTGCACGCAGGCCCGCCGGAGTGAGCGGCTCATCGACCACCTCGAAACCGGCAGACCGCAAAGTCTCTCCTCTCTCTTTCGCTGTAGCAGCATGCCAATGGATCAGACGAATACGGTGCATTATGGCCTCCCCACCCCGCTGTTTCCTGGCCCCGGCGGTTGTCCGACTTCACTCCAGCCCAAAACCCTGCTCCTGCAGCGCCTGGCGCAGGTCCGTGCGTACCGGCGTCGATGCCCTACGCGCCGAGTGCTCCAGCCAGCCATAGTCCTCCTCGCGCCCACCTCCCCCTGGTATCTCCACCTGCCGCCCCCGGTAGATACCGGTTTCGATCATGGTCCGGTCGTATGCCTCGAGAGCACCGGCTTCCTGGCTAGAATCGTAGCATTCCCAGTGCAAGACAGCTTCCAGTGGCAGGCGAGGCCGGATAGGTGGTTCAACAGCCGGCCAGCCCAGCGTCATCCCAGAGATCGGGAACACCAGCTTGGGGAGTTCGAGCAGTGAGATCACTGACCGTGGCTGGTTACGAATGCCGCCAATATAGCACATACCGAGCCCCAATGACTCGGCCGCCAGGGCTGCAGTCTGCATAGCAATCGCTGCATCCACCGCAGCCACAAGAAAGCTTTCAACGTACGAGGTCACCTGGCGGTGTCCTCGCAGATCACACACCCTGTCGAGTCGGCTGAGATCTGCGCACCACGCCAGAAAGACTGGCGCCTGGAGAATCTGTGTCTGATTGCCACACAATTCAGCGATGCGCACCTTCTTGTCTACGTCGGTGATCGCAATCACGCTAAAAGTCTGCAAGTTGGAGGATGTTGAACTCCGCTGACCGGCTGCCACGACGGCTTCTACCATCCCGGCAGAAACCGGATCAGGCCTGTACTGTCTGACAGACCCGTGCCGGAAGATCTGTTCGATTGTCGGCGTCTCCATACCTGTGTCGATGTCCTGCTCGATCACTGATGAACCTCCCTCCACGGACATTCGCCTCCTCCTGCCACCAGGGCTCCCCAACTCAGCCCCCAACCCTGATGCACACATGTCCTCTGCTCAGCGCCTGCCTCTCCCAGAGAGGTAGGGCAAGAAGATCAGGATCACGACTATTACCACGACCACGATCAGGGCCGCTATCAGAAAATCATTCGGATCCAGAATCATTGCCGCGCCTCCATTTCAAAGCACTGATTGTGCCCTGCCCGACATGCTTGCCTGCGCCTTGCAAGCATTGCTACGTACCAACAGTGCACATCCATTATAGCATGCTTGTGCGCCCTCAGACAAGTTGCCTTGGATCCAGCTTGTCGACAGAGGGGGGCAAGCCATGGTCAGGACAAAGAAAAGGCTCACCAGGTGCTGCCCGGTACCAACCGGGCAGCACCTGGCGAGCCTCACCCTCACTAGCGAGTGCCGCGTAAGGGCGACCGTCAGCTACAACTTCGGCTAGACACCCTGTCAGGGAATCGTTACTACGGCAGTCATATTCCAGCGCAGGCGGGAATCCTGCTCATCCAACTGGACCGTGACTACGTAGGTTATGTCACCTAGCTTCTCCCGGCCAATCGATTTGACAGCCACGACTTTGCCTGCTAACTGTAGCCCTTCGATAGCATCAAAGGTCACGTGCACCTCGTCCCCATCTTGCACACGTACTACATCGAGTTCAGTCAGGTCATCGGTCTCAACCTGCCACGCAGCAAAGTCCGCCAACTCGACTACCGGTACGCCAGCCACGACCTGCTCGCCCACCTTCACGTAGCAGTCGGCAATGGTTCCGGTAAAAGGTGCGCGCAGTTCAGTATCGGCCAGGCTAGCCCGCGCCTGCTCAAGGGCGGCCTCAGCCTCAGCGACCAGCGCCTCCGCAGCCGCTATCTCTTCGCTGCGAGCCCCGGCAAGCAACAGGTCAACCTGCGCTTGTGCCTGACGAACCATGGCCTCGGCTTCTGCGAACTCGTTTTCGGTAGCCGGCTCCATCAGCGTCTCTAGGGTCGCCTGAGCCTGCTCCACGGCAGCTTGGGCGTTGGCCACAAGGTGCTCGTCCGGATCCGCAAACAAGGCATCGTAGCGGGCTTTGGCAGCTTCATGGCCATTTGTAGCCACCTGTAGCTCAAGGCTCTGCGGCAGCATCGAGATATCTTTACGGTCCGCCACCTGGTCGTAGGCAGCCTGTGCCCGGCGCAAGGCAGCCTCAGCATTAGCTAGATCAGCTCCAGCCGCAATGCGCGTGTGCTCATCCGGGCCATCGAACAGGCGCTGAAGAGAAGCGTTCGCCGCAGTCAGGCTTGCTCGCGCAGCCGAGATATCCTCAGATCGTGCGCCCTCCTCCAACCGTCCAAGGCGCGCCTCAGCTCCATCTAGGCTTGCCTGTGCCGTGGCAATCTCCTGGGCACGCGGTCCTGCGCGAAGCCCTGCCAGTTGGGCCTGCGCGCTCTCCAGGCCTGCTTCTGCCTGAGCAACAGCCGCTTGCTGGTGAGCATCCCGGAGGCGTAGGATCACCTGTCCCTCCTCTATCGCATCTCCCTCCCCTACCAGTACGTCTGCCACGATGCCGCTGGCAGACAGGCTCAATGCCGCATGGCGCACCGGCACGACAGCTGCTTCCGAGATCACGGCCTGCGGTTGTTGCACGACCTCAACTGACTCGGATATCTCCTCGCCAGCCGCCTCCTGAGCTGCAACAAGGCCACCGTTCAGAAAAGGAACGCTGCCCGCCGCCATAGTCATCACGATTCCCAAGGCAAGCACAACACCCACGGCAATCAGTAGTTTCTTCTTCACAGTACATCCTCTCCTTCTACAGGCTCTCTCCAATCCAATCCGAAAACCGCAACAGGCACCAGGCTGCTATCGCTTGTCGGCCCTGGTCCCCTACTAGACCGCCTGCACAGGCACCGGCATCCCTTGCCCCCTAGGCCCCTGGGCTATGCCAGGGAGGCAAGTTCCATCATCCGAAACGGGCATCCAGCGCATCATTTCCTGTGCCGTAACTGCGGAAGGCTGCAATACTTCGTTCACGATCAGGCCGTCTGCCAGCGTCAGAATGCGCGGCACGCGGCCTGCCAGCTCGTCGTCGTGTGTAACCATGAGAATGGTTTTTCCCTCAGCGACCAAGGACTCGAACAACTGGAACACGCCGTCAGCAGTCCTGGAATCCAGATTGCCAGTGGGCTCGTCTGCGACAAGGATGGGGGGATCGTTTGCCAGGGCACGAGCAATGGCCGCGCGCTGCTGATGCCCACCCGACACAGATGCCGGAAACATGCCTGCCAGGTCTGCCATGTCCATCTGATCCAGCAGGTGCATGGCTCGCTCCTGCCGCTCGCCGGGCTCGTGCACGTCGCAGAGATCCATGGGCAGCATGATGTTTTCCACGATGGTAAGCGTGGGCAGCAGTTGGAAGAACTGGAAAACAATGCCCATCTGCCTGCCGCGCCATTCGGCCATCTGGCCTTCATCAAGCTGCCGAATCCGCGTCTGCGCGACAACTACTTCACCGCCGGTCGGATGGTCAATGCCGGTGAACACGTTGATCAACGTGGACTTGCCGCTGCCTGACTTGCCCACCACGGCTACAAACTCCCCCGGGTAGATCTGGAGATCGATGCCTTTCAAGGCCCAGAACGGACCAGCGTCGGTCTCATACGCCTTGGTGATGCCCTGCAAGCTGATCATGGCCTTGGTCAGCGCTTGTGCGGATCCGGACACCGCGGCTGCTGCTCCAGTCCGCCCATTGGCGCCAGATGCCCCTGGATGCCGCTCTGTGCCCTGCCCACCGCCCCTCACCAGCCGACGCAACCACTCAGGCATGGGCCGCCTCCCCAGGCAGACCCCTGTGAGCACGATCACCGACAAACTCGCCGTCGGCCAGATGAACGGTGCGGGTGACCCTGGATGCCAGATCCATGTCGTGAGTCACCATCAATATCGTCTTACCTTCGTCCACCAACTTCTCGAACACGCTGAACACCGCCTCTGTAGTCCTGGAGTCCAGGTTGCCCGTCGGCTCATCTGCTGCCAGGAACGCGGGATCGTTTGCCAGGGCACGCGCGATTGCGACGCGCTGGCGCTGGCCTCCAGAGACGGCCGAGGGCAACTTGTCAGCCTGTTCGGCGATCTCAACCTGCTCCAGCAGGTACAGGGCGCGTTCTCGCCTCTCTTTCGGCGAGTTGTACACGCCAGCAAAATCCATGGGCAGCATCACATTCTGGGCTACCGTCAGCATGGGCAACAACTGAAAGAACTGAAAGATGACGCCCACATTTCTGCCCCGCCATCTGGCGACCTGATCCTCGCTCATCTCGTGGATTGCGCGCGTCCCTACACGAACGCGACCCGACGTTGGCTTGTCTATGCCAGCAACCATGTTCACCAGTGTCGACTTGCCCGCGCCCGATTTCCCGACGATGCCCACAAACTCCCCTTCCCATACCTCCAGGTCGATCCCTTTCAAGGCGCAAACGTCACCTGCCGGTGTGGGATATGCCTTCTCCACCCGTTCAAGCTTGATGAAAGCTCGATCAGGCATCTCGATACTCGCCGCACCGGCCTGTGCACGGTGCTGTGGATGACGGATTTGCTTCGGTTTCCCCCTACCCATGCTCCACTCACTCATATGCCAGAACTTCTCGAATCGTTAGCCGCACTGCGTTCCTCGCTGGCCCCAAACTTGCCACCAGGGCCACTCCTTGCAGAATGAAGAACCATGACACGGCAGCCCAGATCGAGTACCGGAAGATCAGCGGAATGTCAATGAGGGCCAGGCCCAACTGGTCGCTCATGAAGCTGCTCAGCGGCAGGGACATGAGCGTCCCAATGGTCCAACTCAGAATGCCGATCGCAACTCCCTCAATCAGCACAATCTGGCGCACCGACAGGTTGGAAGCCCCAATGGCGCGCAGTACGCCAATCTCGCGCACGCGTTCCAGGATATTGATGCTCATCGTGGTCGTCAAGCCCAGGCCTCCAACTGCCGCCAGCAGCAATGCCATCAATATGAGAAAGGCCACGATGATGGTGAACATCAGCTCGTTCTCCTCCCTCATCATCTGTGTGTTCTCAGTGCCGCTGACGCCAATCCCCCTTGCCTCCAAGTGATCCAAGAGCACTGCTTCCATCTCGCTCTGCGAAGCGGCATCGTGCCGGCTGGTAACTACCTGAAGGTGAGTGACCTGCCCATAAGTCCGAGTCGCGTACGCATAGTCAGCGTGCTTCACATAGATAGTCGGCCCGCGAGACTCGGTGGGTACTATGCCGGCGATGCGCCAGACCGATTCCCGCCCATCCATTTCCAGCACAAGCTCATCACCGATGCGCAGATCCGCCTCTCGATCGACAACGTCGGAATTCACCACGACCTCGTTCCGAGCCTGCCCCAGCCAGGTTCCTTCTGAAGGCGCGGGATTCAGAAAAGCGGAACCGGCAGGGACGGCGTACACGCGCATGCCATCGCTTTCTGTTCCGTTAGGACGCAGCCGGATGGCTCCGCCCAGGGACCACCCCTCCACGTCTACCACGCCGGGTACTTGGCGTGCCGCCTGTTCCAGTCGCGCCAGGCGGTACGGCTTCTCCAGCTCGACTGATACGTCGTACTGGTGGAAGCGCATGAATCCCTCTACCGTGGCGTCGACAGATGCGCGCACGCTTAACACAGAAACAAAGAGTGCGGTGCCGATGACCAATACGACCAGCGTCTGCACCAGTCTTCCCTTGTGGCGCAGCGTGTTGCGCAGAGCCAAGAGAAGCGGGCGGCGTATCGACGCAATTCGCTGCACCAGCTCGAGCAGTTTCTCCACCCAGCCCTGACCATAGCCTGAGGCCTCCATTCCCGCCTCGCTCAGAGCCTTCTGCGTTGTCACGCGGGTTCCCTTGATCACCGGCGCCAAGCCCGCCAGGAGGGGTAGCAGCAGGCCGACGGCAGCCTGTACAGCAATCAGGGAAAAGGGCACCGAGTAGCTGTCAGGCATCACATTCAGCAGTTCCTGTACCAAGGACTCCATCAGGAACCGCGAGGTCACCAATGCCAGTGGGATGCCCACGGAGATCGCGATCAGGCCGTACACCAGCACAGTGGCGATGTAAAGGCCCATGATCTGCGACCGGCGCGCGCCAATCAGCTTCATGACGCCGATCTGGGGAATCTGTTGGGTGATCAGAGCTGAGATGGCGTTCACGACGAGAAAACCGGAAAGAATCAGGATGATCACACCGAAAGAAGACAGAATCAACACAATAGTGTCAATAAAGGGATCGGCGATGCTCTCTGTGATCACCTCTCGGCGATAGACAGGGCGTCCCGTAGCCTTCAGGTACTCCTCGACTTGGTCCGCCACCGCGTTGATGTGCGCCTCGTCACTGGGGCTTTCAGAGACACGGATGTGGAGCTGTGTATAGCCCTCACCTAGGCCCAGACTGCCCATGGTTTCAGGCGCCACATAGCCGGTCGGCCTGCTGGTGATGTCCGGGCTCAGCTGTTGGGCATCGTGCACCGAGCCAACAACGTCTAGCTCCCTCTCCGCGCCGTTGTCCAGCTCCAGGATGATGCTGTCCCCGATGTCCACCCCCAGGTAGTCCAGCGCCATCCGCTCAAGGAACACCTCCCGCTTTCCAGGCACACCCCCTGCGTCTAGATTAGTAACAAGATCGACCGCCATCTCGTCCAGGTCAGGAATCGAGTAGATCACGAGGTCGCGGGGCAGGTTCCTTTCGTCATAGACCTGCACCCGTACCTCGCTGCGGCCCTCGGCGGCAGAGACCCCAGGGATCTCGGCCACGCGCTCAGCCAGCGCGTCGTCAAAGGGGGCCGTATGGATGACCGCCGCTGCCATCAAGGCGCCATCCTGGTCGCTCCGGTACTCGCGCACGAGCAGTTCCCGCGTGTTCAGGACAACGCCAATTGCATAGACGCCAACGGCTATTGCCAGGGCGACTACCAGCGTTCTTACTCGGTTCTTCCACAGGTCCGTCAGGACCTTCCGCCAACGCGTGCTTAGCATTCACCAACCTCTTGCGCGCAAGAGCGCGCACTCGCACAAAGAGACCCGGCAGCCCACCTCCGGCGCAGCTCGGGCCGAGGTATTCCAGCTCACTCACGAACCCTTCAAACTGAGCAAGCTGAAGTCTCCGGTTCAGGCCCGTGCCAGGGATTCTTTCCCTCGTTGCCTTCGTGGCGCGACCGAGTCCCCCAATCTTCCGGTGCCAGTATAGATGGCTGGCCGTAATGTGCACAAGTGTCACCTGTCACGAGATGTGTCATATGACACTGACAATCACAAGTCTACTGTGCCACTGTACCGGTGTGTGCCTTGACGATGGGGTTGATGTGATCTATGGTTTTCTTCCTAGCAAAACTTATGCTCTAACGGTGCCTGGCGGCGCTACCCAAGCGGGCATGCCTGTGGTATAATCGTTGAAGGAAGATCGAGTACGGATCGCCACTTTTCTAGGAAGCTGAGCATGCCACAGAAACGAGAGATCGAACTCGAGCCTGGCTTTGTGCAGGCGTTTCGCCTGTTCGTCGTCACGCGCATTGTGTTCTGGGTGATCATCGGCCCTATTCTCATCGTCATGGAGATGGCCAGGGACGAAACGCTCAGCCTCGAACAGGCTACGAGCATGACCCTGGTCGAGAGATTGACCCTGCCCAACGTCGCGCCCGTCATTGTGATGGAGTTGGTGCTCCTTGCCCTACTGATGCTGCCGCAGATACCCCGACGCATGGGCAAATGGTTCGTGCCCACGACACTGACGCTGAGCATGATCCCGGTCCTCATCGGCAACTACTGGTGGCCCTCCGATAATCCGTTCCAGACACCGTTTTCCATTTTCATCTTTGTCACTCTGGTTCTGATTTCCTGGCAATATCCTTTCCGCTATGTGCTGGCATACGTATTGGGGGTAACGCTCTATCAAGCATGGTTGACTTCACCCGCGGCTTCGATGCCCCTCAGTGCTGATATTGGCTGGCTAGTACTTCAGGGTGCGATGATGTTGCTCGTAGGATATGTCATCGTCCAGCTAGTTTCCATCCAGCGAGAGCAGCGAGGGGCCCTGGAAGCAGCCTACGAGCGACAAGCAGAGGCCAACGTCCGGCTCCAGCGCTACGCGGTGGCCCTTGAGGAATTGACCATCAGCCGCGAGCGCAACCGCCTCGCCAGAGAGTTGCACGATACGCTGGCTCATTCCCTCAGCGCAGTCACGGTCCAACTGGAAGCAGTGCGGTCTCTCTGGGAATTCGACCCTGTGGCAGCCCAGGAGATGTTGGACAAGGCGGATGAAACCGCCCGCCGTGGCCTGACCGAGGCTAGACGGGCGTTACAGGATCTCCGGGCATCTCCACTGCAAGACCTGGGACTCTTGCTGGCGCTCCGGGACCTGGCCAATACAGCGGCTGAGCGAGCCGGCGCTTCGCTGGCGCTGCACCTCCCGGAACACAGGTTGGAGAACCTGCCGCCGGACGTTGAGCAAGGCGTGTACCGCATCGCCCAAGAGACTTTGGAGAACGTTGTCCGGCACTCGGAAGCCCGGGAGATCACGTTCCGCCTCCAACAGACAGACAAGGACCTGTCACTTACCATCTCGGATGATGGAAGAGGGATCGACAGCACAGCACTGCAAGGAGCCGGGGCTGGGCACCCAGACGGGCTAGGGTTACGGGGCATGACGGAGCGGGCCGCCCTGATAGGCGGCAAGTTAGAGATCACCGAACAGGAAGAGCAGGGCACAGTGATTCATCTCGAGGTACCCCTCTCCTCTTCCTAGCTCTGCCTGACAACGCGATTGCGCCTCTATCACCAGAAAGGGATGAAGCCGATGATCCGCGTTCTCATCTGTGACGATCAGACTGTTGTGCGGGAGGGATTGGCCGCAATCCTAAGCACAGCTCCCGGGATCGAGGTCGTGGGCCTGGCCAGGAACGGGCGCGAAGCGCTGGATCTCTTGCAGGAGGTCCAACCGGAGGTCGTGCTCATGGACCTAAAGATGCCCGTAATGAACGGCGTGCAGACGACCCAGCAATTGCGACGTGCCTATCCCGAGGTCAACGTTCTGGTCCTGACCACCTACGCAGATGATCAGTGGGTGCTCGATGCCGTGCGGGCCGGAGCCGCCGGGTACCTTTTGAAGGACACGCGGCGCGACGTACTGATCGACGCTATCAAAGGCACCGCGGAAGGAAAGACCTACTTGGATCCAGCCATTGCCGGGAAGCTCACGCAGCAGGTGGCTTCAGGACAAACTCCACGGCAGCCTGCTGAACCTCCAATCTATCCGTTCACCGAGCGCGAGCAAGAGGTGCTCAATCTCTTGGCCCAGGGACACAGCAATCCCGAGATAGCCAATCGCCTGCATCTAGCAAAGGGCACGGTACGAAATTACGTCAGCGCTATCCTACAGAAACTGGGGGTGTCTGACCGGACCCAGGCCGCAGTCGTGGCGGTGCAACGGGGCATGATCGAGCCTAAGGAGGATTGAGGGCTCGCCAGCTTTCAAATAGCAAACTCGACAGGCATTCGGCACACAGAGATGCGCCGAATGCCTGTCGAGCGGATATCGCGGTCCCCCTGGAGAGTTCTGCAAACCTACTTGTGGACTGCCCTCAGCCGTCCTGCTGGGCCAGATACTCCTGGTAGGCTTTCCAGCCAGGGCACCATTTGATGTGCCAGAACCAGAGCCTGCCCAAGAATGACCCTGGGTTGGCTTCGGCCTTGGCGCGCAAGGCACATTCGTGACAACGCGGGACACTAGTCTCGCTCATTCCCCTTCCTCCTCTGGTCCGGTTTGCAGAAACAGGCTGAGTGGCTATCTCACCGTTATGGTTGCCGCGCCATAGGGGAACTCTTCCCAGTCGGCATCATCCTCGCCACAGCGCGCAAAGCAGATAGCCAGCACTACCTGGTACGTCCCTCGGGCATTGAAGGTCAAGCCGTCATCATACCTGAATGGCACACCCGGCAGGATAACGTCAGGGTTCACCCAACTGGTGTTAAACAGCCCGTTGCTGGCTTTGAGTCCCAGCAACTCGAATCCAACCGGATCCTTAGTGTGGTTCAGGGCCTCGTAGGTGAAAAACGCCTTCTCGCCGACGGCAAACGTGGTCTTGTCCCGGGCGATTACCAAACCGGAGACGCCATGAGAACCGACAACGTGCTCCCCTCCCGGCGCCGGCGTAGGCGTGGGCGGAACCTTGGTAGGCTTCACAGGGCGCTTGGTAGCCGTCGGCGGTGCAGAGGTCGGCGTTGGCGGTTCGGGCGTGTTGGTTGGCGACGGCGTCACAGTGGGAGGTTCAGGGGTATCAGTCGGCGGCAAAGGCGTGCTGGTCGGCAAAGGAGTGTTGGTCGGCACCGGGGTCAGAGTCGGCACCGGCGTGTTGGTAGCTGACGGCAAGGGCGTAAATGTCGGCCTCAGCGTCTTGACCGGGGCAGGGGTTTCCTCAGGCACTTTGGACACCTTATCACCGCAGCCAAGGCACAGCAAACCCACAATCACCAGCACAAGTATCAACAATTTCGGTTTCATTGTACGTCATCCTTTTACCTAGAGCATGGTCAATCCATGAGCGGAACTGCCCTCCCGCAGCCAGGCAGTTCCACCCAGGCCAGGCAAAGCGGCGGCGATGCAAAACAGGCTCCCACGGCTGCGGGAGCCTGACTGCTTTGAGAGGACATCCACCGTCCTTTGATGGCGAGGGGCGGATTTGAACCGCCAACCAAGGGCTTATGAGTCCCCTGCTCTGCCATTGAGCTACCTCGCCGATAGGCAATGGCAGACAGCGCACACCGCGCCATCTGCCAAGGACCTTCTGGTAGCGGGGGAAGGATTCGAACCTTCGACCTTTGGGTTATGAGCCCAACGAGCTGCCTCTGCTCCACCCCGCAACGCACAGGCGATTATACCCAGATTCGCCTCCCTGTCAACTTTGGGGAGCGCCTTCGCAACCATCCGTAGCACCTCACGGAAGGCCCGCGCCACCCAAGCCGCCCATGGTCACCGAGGTCACATAGAACCAGGCCACAGCCGCCAGCAACAACACAGCTACCCCGCCGGCAACTAGCGACAGCCAAACCCGTCGCGTCACATCCGGGTCGAGTGGCTGGGGGCCATCCCTAGCCTGACTCTGCATGACCTCTGGTTCAAGGGGAGCTGGCGCCGCACCAAGCTCTAGACCATTCTGCTCCACAACTATCAATTCTCGCAGGCGCTGGGCGGCCTGCACCTGGATCGCCCTGCCGGGAGCCTTCCGCGCTGCTCTGAAGGAGCTAATGGCAAGCGGGAGCCGCTCTGCATCCCAATAGGCCAGGCCCAAGTTGTAGTAGGCCAGCCCAAACTGCTCGTCGTGAGCCGTCGCCTGCCGGTAACGCGCTATGGCCTCGTCCAGTTGTCCTGACTCTTGGTACTGCAAGCCGATCTCAAAGTGGATCTGGGCGGGGCTCTTGGCGACTGTCTCACTGTTGCCCAGCTCGCCTGCTTCTTCCCGCCCGCCAGTGGGCTGCCGGGGTCCCCAACTTGGTGCCAGGCCTGGTCCAGATACAGGTTCGCGGCCGAGACCCTTGCGCAACATGGCGACCAGGCTCATAGCTGCCTGGAAACCATCCAGAGGAGGAAAAGGAAGAAGATTGAAGAACGCCAGCACCAGATTCACCCTCACCATCAAGCCCGACAAAGCCACCGCCACGCCCTGAGCATCAAGACTCGGATCCGGCTGCATCAGGAACTCCCAAGCCTCCATCGGCGACGCGCCTGTCGCCGTCCACGCGATTGTGATGGTGAGCACCATGCCAGCAAAGACGGCAATTGCAGTAAGCAGGTTTGCCAAAGCTCCAGCCACTGACACGAGGAAGAAACCAAATGCCTGGTTCCTCACGCGAAACCGACTCGCATCCACCCACACAGGCTTGGCCCAACCAAACCCAAAGAGCAGAAACACCACCAAGCCGACCCAAGATACATGTCGTAAGGGATTGAAAGTCAGGCGGCGCCGTTCCACCTGGCTGGTATCACCCAGCAGGTAGGCCACCAGGGCGTGGCCCAGCTCATGCATGGTGAACCCAACGAACAACGCGGGCAGCATGAGCAGCATGGACCACGTCGGTGGCCAGAGTATCAGCTCATCCATGATCTCTGGTCAGTCCAGCTAGTAGAAACAGAAACCGTCGGGCGGCCCGAGCCACCAGCTCATCATGATAGAACACACCCACGTGCAACACGTGCTCCCCCGGCTGGGCATCCTGCCGCAGGTGCATGATCTTGTCCAGTTGCCATTGGCGATTCTCGACAAGAAGCACGCTGCACAACTCGTCGTCTTCGGGGCCAAGGATCACCATCTCTACCGTTACTGGCTCGGTACATGGTGTCAGATCCACCGCCACGTCCACGCGCCGCATGTCAAGCGCGTGGACGCCAACGCTCTGAACCTGGAGCTGGTCCGGTTGGACCGGTGTATCTCGCACTTCTTCAGGTGGGAACAAGCATCACCTCGGGAACATCACACTAGGGAGCCCTTTGCTCCACGATTCGGACCGTAGCCATGGGGTAGACAGAGCCTACTGGAAAGAGCCCGCGTCGAACAGGCAACCAACTCCCATCGGCGCGCCGCCGCCCGGCAACCAGGTTGTACACCCCAGGTGCAAGATCGCGCGGCAGATCCAAAACCACCGGATCGCGAACCACCTGCCCTGCTGCCATCCGCGCGAGCGGAGCCCGCCCCCCAACCGGAGCTGAGGCCATCTCCACGAACACCTGGCCCGCGTCATCCCGCAACTGCACAACAGGCGGTATCGCCTCAGGTCCATCCTGCAGCGCGAGCCACAGAATATCCAGGCGGAGGGTCGAGCCGGGTTGGGCTTTGAGTTCCGGGGCATCAAAGCCAAGAAGACGCACATCCTGGCCAATGTCTACGCCAACAGCATGGGCAGCTTCCTGGTAGGCAAGCGCCTGCCAATCCTTTGGCGCCACAACCTCTACCGCGCCTAGAGGGAGAAGGTTGCCCGATGTCCAGGGAAGCCACACCGGCTGGCCGTCCACAAAGCGGTACCACCCAACCTCTAACTGGTATGAACCCAGTGGCGTGCCCGCTGGCACCTGAATCCTGAGCGGGGTCCGGACCTTGCTCCCCACCGCCCAGTCTGTCGAAGGGTGGAGCGGGCCCAGAGGATGCTCATCAGTCTGTGCCCAGCGCCGGCCCGTGTCATCAAACAGCCCGGCAAAGAGGATGGCGTCATCCGCCGGTTGTGCTCCTACCTCCCACACCAGTGCCAGGTCAAGAGTGCCACCGACCTCCCGTGCAGGGGGCAGTTCAGAGCTTGTCACCAGACGCAGCGAACCATCTGCAAGAGCATGGACCTTTCCAGCCGCGGATCCCAGGAGCGGATCGCGTCCGGTGACAAAGCCCTGCACACGGAGGCTGGATTCGCCGCCAAACACCCGGTCATGGAACTGAATACCATGTCCATCTAGCCAGTCCCGGATGAAGCCATTCTCGTCTGTGACCGTGTCGTATATGCGATACACCCACACCCTATCGAAATCGCCAAACAGACGCGCCAGTGCTTCGGCGGTCTCGACATGGCTCATGGCGTAAAAGTCGGAATCCGGGCTTCCCCAACCCAAGGAAGAAGCCCCATCTACCGTCCCTGTTTGCACGACCACAGGGCCACGACCTGCTGCATCGCCCCACTCACCAGGCCCATTGCCCACCAGGCGACCGCGCCACGCAATGGGCTCCCCCTCCCAGTAGGTCTCCAAAGCCGTGTACGCATAGCCAGCATTGACCAAGATGGCGTCACCTGGGCGCCACTGCTCAGCGAGGAAGCGTACCGCCCCGCGGTGATCATCGCTGGCATAGCGCGGATCAGTGTGGTAGGCCCGAAACGAGATGGCCGAGAACACCAGGATGACCGCAAGCACCAGCCAGCCCACCACCCGCCACCGCTGGAATAACCACATCAGCCCCGCCCCGAAGATTATGTAAAATACGGTGGAGTAGGTGAAGACATAGCGCACATGATAGAGCGGTGTCACAAATGAGGCCAAGAAGATCAGAAATATCGGCAAGACCAGGTACCCGACAAGAAGCCATCGCATGGGCCAGGCTTCACCCGGACCGAGCTGGCCCCTGCGTCGTGCTGACTGGCCCATTGTAGTAGGCCGGTAAAGCAAGCCCAGGATGAATAGCACGCCAAAGAGAAGCAGTCCCAACCAGACCTGTCCCGGGATCACCGACTGGCCCAGGGATAGGGCCGACCAAGTTTCCACGAGCGCATCACCTAGTGCAACGAGGCCCCGCCAAGGCGGCACGGGTGGCTCAGTCGCCTGGCGCCAGGCAGTTGGTACCCAAGCTGCATAGAGCAACAGGCTTGCTGCCTGAGCGAGTATCCACCGGCCCAACCAACTCAGGCCAGGGCGTCTCTCCCGCCACCATCCTACGAGCCACCAGACCCCTACCATGAGATTCACAGCCACCAGCAAAAAGGCAAAGTAGTACAGCGACCAGAGACCCAGTGCGCCACACACCACGTACACAGCCAGCCATCGAGTATAGATGTTCTTGCGAGCGGCAGCTATCGACACCAGGTGAAGCGTAGCGCCGAGCACGCCCATACCCAGCGCCGCGCCAAGCGTGTACATCCGCACTTCCTGGGAATACCATATATTGTACGGGGAAACAGCAACCATGCACGCTGCCAAAATGCCAGCAGTTGATCCATACACCTTGGCTCCGAGCCAGTACGCAAGGACTACCAGAAGCACGCCGAAGAACAGAGAGGCGAACGCCACGGCAAAGTCGCTGCTGCCAACAAGTCTAGTCCAAGCGTGGAGCAGTAAATAGTACCCAGGAGGATGGATGTCACCAGCGGTGTGCGCAATCAAGTCTGGCAGACTCTTGCCTGCCAGATGAACGCTCACCGTCTCGTCGTACCACAAGCTCTCGGCGCCCAGGCGATAGAGCCTCAAAGTAAAGGCCAACAGCACGATGGCCGCCAGCAGCCATGCCTTCAGGCGCGCCTTGCTCTTGGTGGACATGCGTTATCCGCCGTCAGAGCTAGTAGGTTCCGGACCAGAAGCGGGCGCTTCTGGCACCGCAGGCGCCTGCTCAGAACTGGGCGGCGGAGAGGGAAAGACCACTCGCGTCCATTGAAACGGATCGACCGGCACACCCAGCACGCGCATTTCCCAATGTAGATGCGGGCCGGTGGACAGGCCACTATTCCCCACCAGGCCGATAACCTCGCCCCGGCGCACGGTTTGCCCTACCGTGACATCTATCTGCGACAGATGCCAGAAGCCNNCACCCCCTTATCAGCCCCGAGGTCCTGGCCCGCATGGTAGCTGGCCACCGGGCCGCCATTGTAGGAACGCCGCTGGCCAAAGGGAGCCGTGACCCGGATCTCGCCAGCTAGCGGCAGCCCAAAGTTACCACTCCAGAGCTGCTCTCCGCTAACCCCGGCATACACGTCGTTGACTTTTCTGCGCTCAGCTTCGACCACATCAGCGGCTAGGAGGCCCTGACGGTCCGAGGACACGACGACGTTGTAGGTTCCAAATCCAGCCTTGGTCACGGTGAACCTTTCCTGCATCGTCAGCAGATCGCCGCTTTCGATCTCGGCGGCCTCGAGCAGCAGCGGGTAGTCGCCTGGTGCGGTCAGCGCATTGATGCCTGTCAGGGCCCAATACCTTCCCTCTTCCTCCACAAACATCAGGTCCTGCCCAAGCAGCGTGCCCGTCAGGACGAGGGTTGCATCGGCATCTACCTCAATCAACATGGTCTGGCCTTGCGCCACTGGTTCAGGGCTTGCCCCTATTAGGGGATAGGTGGGAGTGTGGCTATGCTCCGCGGTAGGTAGCGGTATGCTCAGCTCCAAGCCGGGC
>JABAHP010013695.1_pt2 | contig 18595 bp, 20 predicted proteins | sample 7062081 | NCBI WGS metagenome assembly JABAHP01 (sample SAMN14534357, study PRJNA622989) | marine sediment metagenome | biome: marine biome [ENVO:00000428]; feature: marine pelagic biome [ENVO:01000023]; material: deep marine sediment [ENVO:00002113] | place: India: Gulf of Kutch | collected...
TGTCCCATAATTACCTCACGAATATATTGTCTTTCTTCTCGAACCCCAAATGCTGTAAAAAGTTGTCGCTAATATCCGACCTTGCGTACATCTGAAATATCTTCTCGTCCCGCTGCATCTGTTCGAGCTTCTCCTTACACGCTCTTATCACCGCTTTAAGGTGTTTCTCTCTGGCCTCCTTGCTCATTACGAACCACGCCTCGGCAACGCCGTGAATACGGAAACCGCCGCAAGCTATGGGCTTATCATCTATTAAAGTAAAGGACGGGCCGGAAATCTGGTTGAGATTAGCGCTCTCCACACCGTTGCGATTGCCGGTTATTATGAGTTCGTCAGCCGCCGTAAATTCTATTGTTTTCATTCTACACTCGTATTTAACTTAGGATATATACCCCTTACACTTAAAGGGATCGGCTCCCACTCGTATAAGTGTATTACCGGCTCTCTCGTAGTACCCCACAAGAAAGGCGCTCGTTTAATCTCGGTTAAAGGGTCTATCGCAGTTGCGAAGTCGTCATAACTGAATATCCAGTCAACCGAATTATCAATATCCACCCCTACATGACAGCCCATAGACTCGTAGAAGTCTATTTTCACATCCCTTATAGAACTTGGGTAGCTCATACCCCTTACGTTTAATGGGAATGACTCGTAAATTGAGTAGTAGTTTATCCCCGCGATTACAACTGAAAAACTCTCACTGTCAAGGTCTATAACTCCGTTTGCATCTGCCGTGTAAACCCCTATAGGCCGACCATCGGCGTAAACACAGACATCTCCAGTGTAGGGCATCTGGTAATAAGAGTCGGTATCAACGTCTTTGGGTGGTGTATAGACCTGATACCAAATTGTGCTTGTGGTTGCGCTAATGTCCCATCCGGCAGCCGTAAAGTTAGGTCGCGTCTTTAGCCATGTGGTAGTCTGGCCCACACCACCCTTTGACGTGGCCTGTCCCGAAGTCTCTGTATCCCAATATGCGGCATTCCATGTACCGCTTTCTTGTGGATCTCCGCTTAGACCTCCTATATCACCGGCTCCACCCGTCCCAGTCACCGCACCTATTGAATACACATTAGTAATAACACTACTTGCTGCAACGCCACCGAAAGCCCCGCCAACACTTGACGCATCAACAGTAGATACATTGCCCCACGCATAACAATCAGTGACTTCACCGGCAGTTGCTATGTTGCCAATCAAGCCGCCATATCCACTTACATTCTGCGATACATTACTAACATTTCCAGTTGAGTAACATTTTCTTATATACCCGCCATCGTTAATACTGCCGTAATATTGACCTACCAAACCGCCTATCCATGTAGTTCCTGCAACGTCAATGGTGGAATAGCAATACTCCATCGTCTCGCCGTATGTACCGGCAGTTGCGCCGAATCTCCCGCATAAACCCCCGATACGCTCCCTGTTATTTCCCGCATTGATGTGTATGCTTCCAGTGGCATAGCAGTTATAGATATTAGCACCTAAAGCCCGGCCTACAAGACCTCCGATACTCGATATTGTGGTAGTTGCCTCCAAACTGTTAATATCCACAACAGCCGAACAGTCGTATATATTTATATAGTACGGAGAATTAGGCTCTATAGTGCCAATCAAACCACCAATACTTCCATGACTACTGCCTTCCGGGTCTAAATCAGCCGTTACATTGACATTCTGGATTAATATATTATCGGTCTGGTAGCTGTATCCAACTGTACCTGCCAATGCACCTACTGCATTCCGGCAGTCATAAGCAGTAAACTCTATTGTCAAATTGGCTATCTTGGCGTCACCACCTATATGCCCGAACAACCCGGTTTCAAGAGCCGGATGGATGTGTTCACAGTAAAGACCTGAAATCGTATATCCACAACCATCTAACGTCCCTGTAAACGGGCCGATATTTGCAGGCGCTCCGTAAGGTGTACCTATCGGCCCCCAGCCTGTAACGTCAACCCACCAGCCATACGTCCTCCTGTACCACATAATATAACTGGGGTCGGAAGTCTCCGAGGCGTCAATGTCGTTAGTAAGGTAATAGTTGCCGTCAAGGTCGTTGTTCATATTCTCCAAATCTTCCAGCGTCGAAACGGGAGTTGTATGTGGTAAGCCGGGGTCGGGCTGGTCTGTTGTGGGATTTAATATGGGATAATCGCCCAACTGTGCGGGGATACTCCCCCCGCCTTCTCCCGAACCCCTCGATAAAGAAACTCCGGCGTCCACAAACCAGCAATAATTAGGGTCATCACCCCAATCCAAAGCCTGAAACTGCTCGATGAATTTATACGTAGNNTCATCGTCTAACCTGTCGTCCCCGCATTCCTTTTTATAACCGGGAATTACCGCTACCGACTTGAAGTTATGCCATGTAGTTCTTGTGGTGGTGTCCTGACCTGTTATATGCCTCGACCACGCTAATACATCACCCTCCTCGATGTCTCTCCAACGCCTCTCGAACTCGGTAGAGACACCCAAACATATTGTTATCCATATTAGCATTATCTTGTTAGTCATAACTTACGTTTAATTTCGCGTGTACGGCCTCTATCGTTAAGGGTATGGGGTCGGCCTCGCTGAAGTAAACCGTAGGCGCATCGTCTAAACCCCACACAAAAGGAGCTACCTTAAAGTCGGTGACCACATCTAAGGTCGTTGCAAAGCTATCAGGCGAAAACTCCCAATCTACCAAATTGGACGAATCCGGGCCTACGTGACAGCCCAAAGACTTGTAGAACTTCACCCTCAAATCCATAATATCAGTCCACTCACCGAGTACCGGGCCGTCTTTGCCTATCGCATATAAGGGCATGGTCTCGTAAACAGACGTAAACGGCAGACCGGCTAATTTATTGGTATATGTGCCTGTTGGACTTATAGCGCCTGATGAGACTGTGTAAGTCCCTATAGGTCGGCCGTCGGCATAACCCGCTACCGTAGCGCCTTCCAAATGAGTAAGGGTGTTCCACGCACCCGTACCACTATCAACATAATAACAGTCGTTCTGGTCGTAAGGACTTGAGACTTTCTCCCAGTCGAAGGGCTGGAACTGCTCTACATACTTAACTGAAGATGAATTTACCGTCCTTCCAATTACAGTCCACAACTCGTCTTCGGTATCACCGGGGATCTGCGCTACCGACTTATATAGCCCCGAAGCCCCCGAATTATGCTCTCCCAACGCCAAGACATCGTTCTTTCTCTGGTAGGTAAACGATAATAATACTCCGTCAGTCCTCACGCACCACAGAACCGGATCGGGACGCGATTGAAAGGCTAAGTCAACTATTCCCCCGCCGGTGATGTGTTCGGCTAATATGGTCATATCGGGTGAAATGTACTTATCAGATGAATGGGTGTACTCAATCTCCCTTACTTTCTGTGCGCCTTTCTCCACATACAAAATAGCATTAGAAGCCGAGGCGGGCATTAAATAGGCAGAGGCGTTGTAGTTCTGCATCCTCATTATAGGTGGATAGTTGGGAGTCAGAGGTCGGCCCGGCTGACCGACCGCCGCGCATCCTTTATCTGTACCAACTAATAAATACTTACCCGATTTAATCCATTCTATCTGGCCCATGCCCGGATACTTGTAAGTCCATGCAATATCGTCCGGGCCTCCTAAATTACCTGTAATATCACTTTCAGTATTGGCCGTGAAGTCGTCGTATTCCGAGTCCTTAGTCGCAATGATAGAAGCCCAAATAGTCTCAGGATAAGACTTAGACCCTCCGTATAAGACTCGTTGTTCGTGGTACTCAACAGTCCTCGGCCATCCCCTGTAATCACTCCAAGCGCCTTCCGCCCATCGCCAAGTAGCTGTGGTCTTACCCAACTCCACCTTGACGCTGCCCACCGCCGTTGTCGCGTTTGTAACTGTGGTGATCTCCACTACTCCGTTGTAGGTCATTGGTCTTGTATTAAAGGAAGCCTGGCAGAACTTTTCATAATGCCGGAAGTTATGATTAGTCACGTACTGGCCTGTCATCTGCATTCTATAAATACAGGTTTCCTCCATCTCCCTTCCGGCGTATTGGACGGCGTTGTTATATCTTATCTCCACAGGGCCGTAAACGTACTCCCAAGTAGAGCCATCGTCATAAGACCTCTGAATAGCGAATTTGCCCCACCAGTCGGAGTTTGTAATAACATCGTAATACTGATACTTTCTGACCTTGATAATCCCACTGTTCTCCGTTCCCGATGGATAGTTGTTTGTCCAGAACTCATGTGAAACTGAATTGGCCTCTATAATATGGCTAATCTGCCAGAGCGCCCCAACGTGAGTAGATTCCCACAGGCCGGAAGAAGCCGTTAAATTCACCGTTCCTGTATTGGCATCGGGCGTAACAGTCCATGTAGTAGTCGTGTTCTCATCCAAAAACGGCCCGGTTGTAGATGATATGGCCTCGCAAGTCCAGTTGGCATCGTTGGTATCGTCGGGCCGATAGAGTTTATACGGCTCGTAATCGCCGTGAACTATCCTCATAGTACCTTCTGCTGTGGCGTACTGTAAATCAAAAACGTCAGTGGAAGCCCAGGGCGTGTCAACTTCGTAATGCGTGGCCCCGTTCACATCGGCCACCGCCGCCCCGTCCATAAAGAACCGCGCGTAATAGTCACCCAACTCCACTATGTAATCGTTGGCGTCTGAAAAGGGAATGACCCTCGTATCCTTTGTAGCGTCTTTCACCGCAGCTATGTACTTAGTACCTGGCCGGCGGGTGATTGGCCCCTGAGTTCGTACAAGCATATTTTGAAGTGTCTTTGCCCCCGCTCGGTACTTGGGAAAGTCCACTCTTGAGTTCATCAGGGGCGACAGTTCACCCGCGTTAAAGTTGTTTAAGGTGACGTTCTGCTTTATAGTAGCGCCCATCGCCACCGTGCATAATATTGTTAATACTAACAGTATCTTTCTCATTTCGTCCTTGCCTCGAATGTCGATACTTTCCTTTTGACGTATTTCCGTGACTGCTGAGTGCGCCTGAAATCGTGCGCTGCTATCCTATCGTATTCATCCAGTAACATTCTCCGCCTCTCGTAGTCCTTTGAATCAATAGCCAGTTCCGCCGCCAATCTCGTACAGAAGGCGTTCTTGAACTGCTCCGGGTAATACTGGGGCTTGTCGTTTATCCCGGCCTGTGTGTACGGGATGTACTCGATATAAGCACTGTATAAGGAGTTATCAACTGTCGCGGAAGGATCGTTGGAATAATTATTAGTTGCTAAAAGGTCGCCTGTATTGCTCGCTTTATAGGCGAAGCTGTAAACCGAATGAGGAGCGCCAATATCATCGGTATCGTATAGAGTCCAGTTTGAATTACCATCGTTGGAAGGCGGCTCGCCGTTACTTGAATTATCGGCAGAGGTATGGTCTGTATCGCAATAATAAGTCTGGTCGTCACTGCCGGTTACTATATGGGCGTAGCTCTCGAAGTGAAGGACGTCGAAATCATATCTCTTTTTACGGCTGCTCTGGTCTATCTGCCTTACGGTGTCTATCAGTCTCGAATCGTAGTCGCTCGGCAACTCGAAAAGATAATACCATTCTGCAAATTCCTTATTGACCCTTACCTCGGCGCCAAGGTCGGCGTACTTCTTGGCAAAGTCGGGCTTCAGGTCGGAAAAGACCCTTAATAATATAGGCTCGTAAGCCACGCACGCCGCGAGACAATCTTTCTGAGAAGAAGGTACATTGGTAAACGGGTCGGAAAAGTAGTTATCGTCTATCGAAGTAAAGAACAACCTCGCCGCCGAAGTCCTGCCGGAGTTAAGTATTAGTAACGCCCTGTTTATTAAAGCTCTCTTTTGCGCATTGTCAGCCATTATGCCCCCCAGTTAATTTTATATTCCCGGCATCCCGTCCTCCGACTCATCCCGCCATATAACAGAAGATGAAGAACTGCCCGAACTGCCGCCTGTGCCGTCTATATAATTGATTACACCCCTGCCCTGCCGGATATTGTCGTATATAAGGTCTAAGTAACCACCGTAGCAAGTACCCATTATGTGAACGACATCATTGAGCGCCGGAGTGAATGAAAACGGCTCGTCCACCCATACATTTGGATCACCTGAGTTTTCATCGTAACGGTCTATCCACCTGATTTCTTTGGAACTGTTGCCGTCCGCATCCTCGACTATTATAGCCAGAAACCAATAGGCGTCATTTACATCCGTGCCGTCTTCGATTGTGAAATTATTGGTGTCGTTCGGGCCTTTTACCGTAGTGTCCACCAAAGATATGAGGTCGGTTTTGTACTTGATCGCGTCTAAAATAACATCCAGTCTCCCTCCGTTAGTCCAGTCGGTTTGCAGCTCATCTGTGTCTGCCAGCACAAGAGTAAGATTAGGGTCAAGTCCCCCAACTTCACCCCCGAAAGTAGTCTCCGTAGTATGGTCTGCTACCGCCTCATCCCAGACGGCATCGGCTATTGCTGAATTGTCAGTAGGCGCACCGTATGAAGTACCCATTATGTAAACCAAATCATCGGCGGCAGGAGTAAAGCCGAAGGCCGTATCTACCGTTATGACCTTTCCCGCCGTCCAGTCGGAAACAGACCTCAGTTCCCAGTGGTCGTCGTCGGCGTCCTGAACCATTACCGTCATATTATTGTAAATATCAGCCGTCGCCGTCCCTCCGGTAAGTGTGAATGAGGTCGTCGTGTCCGCAGTAGCAACATCGGTCTTTACAGGAATCAGATTTGTGTATAATGTGTTTATCTGGTCTTTGTAATCGGCTATAGACCAGCACTCATCTACATCCACATCATCGCCCCCGCCATCGTGTTCACACCGCATCCTTACCAAAACAGTCCTCGGAGCGTCGCCCGTATTCGCCCATATCACAGAAACGTCCTGCCAGCCCGTCTCCGAGCCATCCGGGTCGGGTATCGGGTCGCTGTCCAAAGCACTTTGAGTTGAGTCCACAAGAGGGTCGGCATACTTGTCTATAATCTCTAATGTAGGAGCGTAGCCCGTCAAGTCCTCCCCATCTGCTATTCTGATCTTGCCCTCGACCTCGATAGCCGTTCCCGGCTGAACCACCGTTTCATACTGCCTGAAACATGGATATGTCTGTGTAGTATCCTCGCAGGCGTGTTCGTACCATGTTGTATATCCGGTGGGTGGTGAGGTAGTCTGTGAGGATACTACCCCGCCGACACACCATGCCTTGTAAGCGTTGGTAGTGCCATCGTGGTCATTGGACTCGACGTAGTTCCATTTACCCCTGCCGTTGGCACTATTGTAATTATTAAATTCTGTCGCAGAATCGAACGAACAATTATAGAACTTGCCGTTCATCGTTTCATCAGACAGGTCTCTTGTGTTGTTCTGGAAGGTGCAACCACTCGCTACGATATTATCTACGGTTGAAAATACCTGCAATCCGGTATCAATCGTGCAGTCCTGAAGGTAAATATCGTATGCCTTATAGATTGCTGTGTAATAACCCTTAAAGTGACTGGTAGCCAGGGCTATCGAGCTGCAATCGTATATAGAATATTGACTACCGCACCAACTGCCCCTCAAAACCATATTTCGACAATTTATAGCAGAATAATAACATCCGGCCATTACAGCGGAGCTTGAAAACTCGGTTTCGTAACAGTAACTAAGCCCGTTTCTCGAACCGGCAACAGCGGCGTTGACAGTCGAACCATAAATAAATTTCAATGCGACCCCGGTTGCCTCATTAACCTTTATCGCCCCGCCTATCGTATTACCGCCCGTTGTACTGCCGTCTATTCCGTGAGTACAATCGTAAATCGAACAGTTGATTACCGAACCGTCCACATCGTCTATAACAAAGTCAGTTCCGTTTATGATTCTGATATTCCGGGTAACTAAAGTAATGAAGGAGTCGCTTTCCTTATCCGCCGCGAGTCCGGCGTTCAGCGTTATAGTTCCGGCGGCAATAGCATTGATTGTATGGGCTTCGGTATCACAGCTGTTTTCCCCTCCTTCCGATACTTCTATTTCGTCTCCAACCGCCCATATATCGCCTGTCACATCGGGATCGACCGCCATTATCGTCTCGGCAACGGGTTCCTGGGCGGTTATCTTGACGAACTTGTTCGTAGGCTCTGTGCAATAAAAATTGATTACTCCGCCGCCGCCGCACTCGATTGAATTTGCCGTAGAGGTAAAGTCTATTGTAAACGTGCAGGTCTGGGGATAGTCCGTACCCGAAGAACCCGCAGACAAAGTGCCGTTGTTGGTTATATCGGCTGTGAGTTTAAGATAATAAGTCCCCGCTGATGTAGAGGCCGTCAGTTCTCCGGTTGCGTTTATGGTAACCCCCGCTATACCGTTCGCCATACCGGAAGTGTCAACGTCAAAAGTCACCGTATGACCTGCTGCTATAACAACATCATCCCCGTTAACAGGGATAGCAGGATCGGAATCCCACGTTCCACCCGCCGACCAGTTGCCCGTTGCTTTGGAAGTTATCGTTGCCGCCTGGACAACTGAACACAAAAATAAAATGACAATCAGTCGCATTTTAATCCGTCTCATATCTGTCCCGTCCCCCCGCAATGAGGACACATTTCGGGTTCGGGTTCTTCCTGCCGGGCCTTCCACTGTCTATCTGCTAATGCCTGCCATTGCTCTTTAGTAAGGGGCGTTTTGGATTTCAGCTCCAGCCGCGAACCGTCCGGCAGCGCGACTCGCTGATAATATGCCTTCGTAAGCTCCCACTGTTTGGCGTCCCTGACAAGAACAGGCTTGATTTCCACCGGCTCCGGCTCAAGCCTCGCGGTACTTATCACACAGCACATGCACAAAGCGCCACAAATTGTGATTATCCGCTTCATTCTTTACTCCACGTAAAAACCCACATTCACAGTAGCGCCCGTATTACCCGGATCGCCGGACGGTGTGACCGTTACAGTCACTTCCTCTGCCATTAGAAACGCCTCGAAATCCGAGTCCGTAGCCCCCATACTGTAAGCCCTTAAAATGGTAGAGCCGTTGTCGGCTATGGAAGCCTTGCTGAACAACGTACCGGAATCCGAAGTAGTGACCGCAACCGTAAAGGTAATGTTATTGGTTGTGTTCTCGGCCACATCTACCTCTACCTGAGTACACTTGCCGTTAATGGTAATGTTCTCGGTCTGGGCGGCTGTTGCTCCGTCAGCCCACGACATCGCGGCAATGCAAATCTTGCCTACCTGCTTTTTGTCCTCCCGCTCGTCCCACGAACTCATCCCCAACAAAAGAACCAGAACAAGGAGGATATACGGTAACGTCTTCTTCATTTTTGTCTTCCTTTCATAATATGCGGGAGGCCGTTGAAAGAAGGAGGAACGGCCCCCCGCTAATGAACTAATCAGCCGTCTTGTAAATTCCAGATACATAAACTATACAGTCAACGCTTGACGCTTCCTGAGCGACCAACTGTAAAGTGTCGCCGCCCTCGATTTCGGCTTCCGCATCGTCGAGATTATCGAACTGGAATCTCGCCTTATCCGCAACAGAGTCTAATTCTTCGGTATCGAAGATGGCGGCGGCAGAGCCATCGTTGTTCTGCAACGCGAGGTCATCGTTAGCACCCGAACCTGCGGCGGCTATCTTGTGACCCCACGCATCGGTTATTAGCAAATCAACGCCGGACGGCACTTTCCAGGTCAATGTCTCACCGGCTGTAGGTCGGAACTCAATTATGACCGGAGTACCAACCAGAACCTTAGTACCCGAAGTACCCATATCGAGTATATAAGAACCGTTGTCGGCAACGGCATTAACGTCAACCAGAGTAAGAGATTCGGCTGCACTGTCCTCGTCCCACTTCATGTAGTCGCCCGTAGTATCGGCGTAAAAAGTAACGTCAACGCCCTCGGCGTCAGCGCCCCAGTACCACTGGTCGCCCGAAGCGTCCCACCATGCCTTCTGAGAGGCCGTATCGCCGTAAAGGGTAAAGTCAACACCGGCGTCATCAACACCCAATGCAACCGAACCCGTACCGGCTACGACCTGACCAATGGTAAAGACGTTGGAGGCACACGAAAGGGTAATATCGCCCGTACCCAGAGCATCGCCGAACTGAATCTGCGTACTCTCGGCGATACACAAAGACACATCTTCGAGCTGAAGATCGTCCCCGGTGAACTTTACAAAGTCGCTGGCAGTTTCGGCATACCACGTTATAGGCACGTCTGTACCATCAGCACCGAAAGCAACCTCTCCGGTATCCGCGACTACCTGGGCTATGGTAAGCACGTCGGTCTCATCGGAAATCTTGAAGTCGCCCGTACCCACCGCATCGCCGAAGTATAGACCTTCTCCATCGCCGATGAAAATCTCGTTGTCCTCAAAGAGAACCGCATCCGCCGAGTAATCGAACAACACGTAATCACCCGAAGTGGTGGAGTGCCATACCAGGTCGTAACCATCTCCCGTAGCACCGAAAGAAATCTCATCCAATGCCGTAGTAGAGGTTATATCGAGGTCATTATTCGAGCCGTCGTAGCCTATGGTAACGTCATCGGATGAACCAAAGGTCAAGTTGGCGTCGTCGTCCATACCAATATCAACGTCAACAACGTCAATATCAGAACCGGACTCATCGAAGGTCACAGCGTCTCCGGTGGCCTCGGTATGCCATACCAGGTCTATGCCTTCATCATCCGCTCCGAAGGCTATTTCAAGACCCGAACCCAATATGTCGAGGTCGTTATTCGAGCCGTCGTATTTCATGGTAATATCGTCGGACGAACCGAACCTTAGATATGAGTTGTCGTCGAGGTCGAGGTCAACATCGACAAAATCGACATCTACATTTTCCTCGTCGAACTGCACGTAATCGCCCGAAGTGTCGGTGTGAATTACCAAGAGCAATCCGCCCGCGTCAGCGCCAATGGCAATCTCTTTGGTAGCGCCTGTGATGTTGAGGTCGTCGCCCGAACCGTCGTACTCTATTGTAACATCCTCACCTGTACCGAAGGAAATCTCCGCGCCATCGTTAAACTCAAGCTGGTCGGAAGAAGAATCCCAAATGACGTTATAATTTGAACCCGTCATTGTAAGGTCGGTAGTCGCCGTGATGGTCGCAGCCGACAAAGCACCCGTAGAAGCAACCGTGAAATTACCGTCCTCATCATAAATGAGGTTTCCCGTAGTAGAGCCGTTGAGTGAAATCAAGTCGCCCGTACTATCGCTTGTAATTTGAAGAACGTCGGGGTTATTCGTCGCATCGTCCATATCGAGAAGCAAGGCGGCGTTATTAGAGTTGTTATCCACCTCCAACTCCAATACCGTTCCATCGACATCTATCTTATTACCCAAATCATAAGCCGAATCCAGAGAGTTGCCCGCAGCAGAGGCGAAAGTCACCCACGAAGTGCCGTCGTAACCCTTAAACCAGTTCGCGGCGCTGTCGTAGTAAATCGTGCCTTCGGTAGATGTAGGCTGAGTGCCGGGCGTGAATATAAACGCATCCACACCCGATGTGCCATCTATTGTAGTCTCGACCTCGTTGATAAAGTTATACAAGGGGTCGTTGAAGTTGCCCGCACCTACATAACCCTTGTTGGCCAGGTAGTGTGACAGGCCGTAGGTCATAGCGCCTTGTACCGGGGGTGTCCGGCACAAAAGCACAGCAAGAATCGCAAATATAAATATGCGTTTCATTATATGTCTCCTAAATATTGAGTTATTAAGAACCAATCGTGTAGCCGTCCGGGGCTTTCTGTATCTTCGGAGGGGTCAAAGGCGCAAGGCCGAACCACACATCAACAGTACCCGCAGTAGCCGCCTCGCTAATCGGGTTGTACCATACCTCAAGGTACTTGTTCAGATTCCACCGGGGGAAGGCTACGCTGAACTTCGCTCCTGCGGTAAGCTCCGTCACCAATATCGGGTAATCCTCGCATCCGACAGCCGCAAGGCACTTCACACCGGAAGCGAAACTCGCCGAATCGCTGTTGAGTACGGCGAAGAAACACCCGCTCGTCAGCGTGGCGAAGGCCGTGCCGACCTGGATGTTCAGCCACAACTGGCTTGATATACTCTCATCGGTAACGCCATCTTCTTCGAGGTCGAAAAAGCCGTCAGCCGTATAAGAGTGTTTTGCGGTAGTAAGGGATTCGTTGTCCCATACCTCCCATCTACTGTCTATCATCATTTTACTATCTCCTAAATAGAGTTTTTGACTCCCAAAAAATGCTTCTTATGTGACCGCCGACTCGCTGGTTGAAATCGAATCGCAGCGCAATACCGGGGCGTAGCCTCCGAACATCACCACTTCCTCACCCGAAAGGGCGTTTACCGTAGTGAAGTTGACGTTGGCCTTGTCCTTGGCGCGTATCTGCATCTGCGCCTTGACCTCCTTGCAAGTGAGGATGTAGGTAGTGCGCGGGTTGAACCTGCCGTAGTTCAAAAGCTCGATAAGGTCGTTCTCATCGAACGTATTAGAGCCGCCTACGGTAGAGTTGATATTGGCGATTCTTCCTATCGCCAGAAGGTCTCTGACCACGAAACCAACCCACCATTTGAACTGTGTGCAATAGGCGAGATAGTCGTTGGAGTCGGAGTCCGTGACCCACTTTTTGCCGTTGCCGCCCGCCGGGTTGGTGTTAATCGAAAGACCCAAAGGCCCGCGATTAGTTACTCCGGGCGGGTAAATCATATAGCAGGTCTTCGGCGAGAAATCGACCACGTAGATTGACGTACCCCCTGAATTGCCGCCGTCGAATACCATCGTATCGGTGAGGCTGTTAAGGTACTGCTGAAGGCCGTTGATTCGTTCGGGCTGGCCGGTCTCCGTGCCTGAGATAATGGCGTCCATTACCTGCTGCTGCATACCCTCGACAAAGGCAATGTCCTCCTGTCTGCGCGTGCCTTTCGGGTCGTCGGAAGTGTCTATCAAGTCCTCGTCAATCTCCGAAAGAGCCTCCAAAAGTCCCACGTGAAACCACTGGGTCTGTGTCGTCGAGGCTTTCTTCGCAGAGCCTTTGTAGAACTTGCGCCATGTACCGGAAGGCAAGGACGTTCGGCGCGTTACGCGGTGTGAATAACGGCTGTTGCACTGGACGGCGGGGATGAACTTAAAGACCGGATTGACCTCGTTCATCGACTCGAATATCTCGACTAATCCGCCGCCGGGATCGGTGCGCTTGGCGATTTCGCCAAAGCTGAGTTGAGATGCTACATTTATTTCCGCCATTGCGGTTTCTCCTAAAAAAAGTTGACAATTTGTTTTTGTCGGAGAAGGTGTCCGCAGCGGCGGGCTTGCTCCTACATTTTACGCCTGTTCGGCGACCTCTGCTTGGGAGGCCAGCATCAGGCTATGTAGGTACTTCTACATAGGTGTCTGAAATTACCCTGTCATGCAGGGGATGTTGATTTACATATTAAATATTCCTTATCTTCTTTTGTAATGCGTTGCAATCTGCAACTATTGTTTTTACATCAGCTTCAAGAATGTCCCTTAATAGCTTCTGTTTCTGCTTGTATTCATTTTTTTGATTGTGGAGTCGGCTGTTCATCAGGTTCTTTGCGGCTAAGGCGTCTCTCGTTGTCTTTTCGAGTTGTTTTTTCCATGCTCTCCACAACAATTCAGTAAATACAATGCCGCATAATATTCCTATCGTTACACAAAATACATAAGCCATAATCCTAACTCAACTTAATAAGTTTCCTCGTAGGCACTACCGGCCTCTGTGAAGGCACAAACAGCTTGGGTTTGTCCTTACCGGCAGGCCATATATTCCATACGCCCCTGCGCTCGTCGTAGCTTATATTCACACCAATATCCTCGAACTCATCGAACGTCTTTTGAGGGATGGTTATTCCGTTCACTACCGTAATGAGTATCTGTAATAGATAGTGCATTTCTTCAGGCAATAAGAGCTTGTCGGCCTTAATATGACAGTCCTTGTACTTCTTTCCGCTCTTGCACGGGCATAAGTCGTTCCTGCCAACGTCCTTGCGCTTTACTAAAGCTATTACCGGCTCATCCTCGTAAGGCTCTGCGTGAAAATCTTCATCATTTATTATTGACATTCAATATGCCCTCAATCTTCTTAATTTCCTGTCAACGTCACCGCAACGCCGCATCTCATTGTGAGCCTGCGCCTGTCGTATGGGTTCGCTGTCATTTCGTATCCATTTCGGGATAATTAAACGCGCCTTCCGCCGCAGCTCCCATCGGCTGACCGCCCGGAGCGCCGCCCGTTGACCTTAACCGCGCTGGCTCTAACAACGCCCTTGACAACACATCATCTACAATCTTGTCCTCGAAGAACATCCTTTCTTTGAAAGACTCCCACATCTTCGGGTCGGGCTTGCCGTCGGAGTCCTTGCAATGAGACTGAAGGTATTCCATGATCTGCTGCATCGCTGCTATGGCCTTGTCATCGCCACCTAAAGTCTTCGACAGTGAGGCAAAGCCCTCTTTAGCCCTGCTCTTTCTGGCCTCGTCCTGCAATTCGTTGACCTTATCCATCAGAGCAAGCTGGAAACCGAGCGTCTTTTGCGCTAGTGCCGGAGGTACGTTGTTCTCCTTGCAGAACATCTTAAAGTCGGCTATCGCCTGCGCATCTATAGGAGATTTGGTATCGGGCGGAACGTCTATCACATAACCGTCCGCCGCCTCCGGTACGCCGTTCATCTTCGATACATTAGCGTTAATGTCGGCCTTCTGCTGGTCTGTAAGGCTGCTGTGGTCGTCCGGAAGCCAGTACGGTTTACCCACTTTCTTCATGGCCTCATGCGCGCCCTTAAAGGCTGCATCGGCATTTTCATACTTGGAAAAGGCTTTGGACGCTTCGGGATTCTCCGAAATATAAGAATAATCCCCGTGCCATTCCGGCGCACCGCCCCCACCGCCCCCGTCTCCATCGGCGAAGAATACGTTACAAAATCCATGCTTAAATACAGTATTCAGGTACTTCATGTATGCCCCCATATTTCAAAATTATCTGCCGGGCTATATGTGTGCCTTCGGCGTCAAGCCCGCTCCTTACTTCCATGTCCTCGGTGACGTATGCCCGAACATTCTCATCGGTGTCCCACAAGACTAAAAAGGCTTTGGGTATCAATACAAGCTCGCCCTGCCCGCACTTCGGGCATATATCGGTCTCGATAGTAGAAGAAAACTTGTTGCCGCACTTGTGTTTACCAACAACAACACCATCTCTGATTACCGATATATCGGCCTTGCACTTGTAACAGTATTCATCCACGTTTCTCAAGCTCCTTCGGTTCGGGAAGGTTATTAACGTCAATTCGCGGCCTCTCGGTATTGCCCTGCTCCTGTTTCAATACCGCAGGACTCTTGCCCGGTACGACCTCCTTGAAGTCACCGTTGACTTTGATTTTTATGCGCGTAGGTCTCGCCATATCAGAAACCGTAGCTTTTAAGAATCTTCTTTGCCTTTTCCTGGTCGGACGGCTTCAGGCCGGTTCTCATCCTGCCTTTTTCCGTGATGTAGGGCGCAAGCTGCCTGTGCTTTGTCGGCCAGTCGTCTCTTAATGCCTGATCCGGCGTCTTGTCGATTTTTTCCGTCTGCTTTGCCATATTTAAGTCTCCTTATTCTTGGCTGTTCTGATTATTGTCTTTGCTACGTTTAATAATAGCCCCTCTACATCGGGGCAAAACTCGATTACCTTTGCAACCATGTGGTTGTGTACGCCTACATCGTGCTCATCCTTTATAACGCCGAATATCATCAATAAGTCCTCCGCTAAGAGCTTCGGGCATTTCTGATATGCAAGCCGCCGCTCGTTAGGTGTTGCGAAGAACCTGTTTTTTTCTTTTGCCATCTTATACCGCCGCCAACTCCGCCAACGGACTGTCGGCCTCCGTCTTGCCCTGCAACGCCTTGACAGCCTGAGCCACCTTAGGCGCCTGTTCCGCTAACTCGGCCTGCTGTACCCTCTGCTGCATCGCCTGTAACAACGCCTGATACTCATCTTCGGGTAATATGTCGCCCTGCGGGAAGTTATTGGCCTCCAACAGCTTCTCGTAAGCCTGAGACCACTTTACCTTATCAACCAGTTCCGGCTTGAACTGATATAACATTTCACTAATTCCAATGGCCTTTAAGAACCGGCCCATTGTTACATCGCGCTCCTGAGCTATACTAAGCTGGCCTATAAACTCGACCTCCGAATGTTCCGCTCCCTCCACATATTGAGAGTATTCCTTAACTATATCCGGGGGTTCTGGCAATCTGCCCCAGGGATAAGCAGGCTCAGCCGCCCTCTCCATCTCTAAAAACGATTCGTGATTGTCCTTCAAGACCTGATTCTCATAGGTCTCCACCTGCGGTAGTAACTGGACGTTCCTTTCAGACTGCATCAGCCACAAGCCGTAAGCCGTCTCCGGCTGGTTGCGGTTGGTCTCCAACATGTTAGTACCCATGAACAAATCGTTGTGGAAGTGCCGCTTTATCGCATGAGATAAACGGTCGGCAAAGTCAATAGCCGCCTGATACCTCGTCTTTCGGTCTAAGAACGTAGGCGGTCGGTCGTATTCCTCGGCGTTACGGGCGTACATATCACCGCCCGGAGCAAGGTCGAGCAAGCCCCTCATGGTTGCCATCGCCCACACCGGAGGTCTTACCGATAACTCGGCCTCGCCAAATAAAGCCTCCCAATGGGCGTTATTGCCCTTGACATCATATACCGCCCACCACGCCATCGACTTGCCATAGTTCTCATGCCAGTTACGCCAATAATGCCACGTACTGAAAGGACGCTTGTAATAGCCCGGCCCCCTCTTTTTCGGCCTCAATACCTTCTGCTCCCTCTCATCAGAGGCGTTAAGGCATATAAAATGCTCCATCCAGGGATGAGTTGCCTTTGTCTTTAACCCCTCATATATCAAATCGCCCGCCGGATAGATCACCTGTAAATACTTGTGCTTATCGTAATGCCTGCCGTTGTTAATAGACTGCTGGACGGCTAAGGGTAAATCCTCCTTATTGAAGTATTCCAACGCCTGCAATACGTTCCACTCCCATTCAACGTGAAGGCAGTTGTCATAACCGAATATGTCCTTATCAATAAACCTCGCCGAATAGTCGGGAACTTTGCAAATTATACGGTCGTTCTCGTAGTCCCTCTCCCTCAACATTACGGGCGAGCCGGTAGTGCCTCCACTTAAAACGTAAGAAGGCATTACATCGTAAAAATTGCTCCTGCGATATACGCTCCTTATGTGTTCGTCAACATCCTGCAAATACTGGTTGACCTCATCGTTGCCCTTGAACTTTACACCAGTCCATCTCGGCGGGTCTATCAATGTGTCCCTGAACCAGTCGGACTTGCGGGATACCATATTACCGTAAAAGCCCCTCTGCCATACCAACGCAGCGTGAGGCCCGCTGCCCTCGATTATCTTAGATGAGGCAAATCCCCCCTCATCCTTCTCACCCACCCTACCTTTGACCATATCGGGACGGAACAACTCGCATATTACGTCCACCTGGTCATCGTACAAACGCCGCTTGGTCGTCAAGTCGCTGTGACGGTTGACTATCCTTCGTCTCAACGACTGATTCTTGTATGCTAATCCTGTGTTTAAGTCCATAAAAGGTAAACCCCCCCAAATTCGGCTTTACCATTAGTTAAAATTCAAGCAAGCATAATCTCCAAAATGTGTTNNTGCATCTTGCTCGTTATTAAATGTTCCCAATGCAATCGATTTTCGGCTTGTCTTTATAGTTGCCTTCCAGTTTCTATTACGTTTATTCCAAAATACCCCCTTGTATTGCGAAGATGAGTTTTTGCAAGAACGGCTATTTTGTTTATTCTGCCCATTATTGCAAACCCTGATATTCTCTCGTCTACAATCAAGGCCATCGTGATTCTTATGGTCAACTTGCATTTTCTTGTCTGGACGCAATATCAATCTATGAAGATACATACTACACCCTATTGATTTGCCGCTTATATAACCCATGAACATTTTACAACGGGCATAATAACGGCCGCCTTTCTCTTTTATGTGCCACTTAAAACGCGACACCAATTCATAGTCTTCATCATCAACTACTGCATATATATCTGAATTTACTATTGGTATCTTGGCCATTTCACGCCTAAGTTAATTCAAGTTTTAAGAACTCTCTACGCCTCATTCGGATACTCCGTTAGGGTCTTCCAACAACATCAAACGCTTGCTCACATTAGCAAGCAACACCCTGACCTCGCTTATACTGTGGATAAGCCGCGTCCGCTCGGTGTCCCCGAACTGCTCCGTCCAGGTCTCGTCAGCAGGAGGGATATAACGAAATATCGGGTCGTTCGGATCGTAGGATGTATCAACAATCTCAATACCACCTTCTTGCTCTGTGCAATCGAAGACTACAGCCTCCGGCTCCGGCTCATAACTGGCAACTATACACATAGTAATTATGCCCAGCGAAAAACACACAAATCCTATTGCTGTTTCCTTCATTCGTCCTTCCCTTCAATGCTTCAAATACATAAATAGCCAATCCCAACGGTTCATCTGCATATACTCAATATAATTATCAACAGTATCAATAAAGCAAGAAGCCAATCATATATGTCCTGCCTCGTCATTTCCATCCATTATCGCCTCAGCCCGCTTAGTACGTTCCAATGCTTGTAGGGGTCGGGG
>JABAHP010000531.1_pt1 | contig 18567 bp, 15 predicted proteins | sample 7062081 | NCBI WGS metagenome assembly JABAHP01 (sample SAMN14534357, study PRJNA622989) | marine sediment metagenome | biome: marine biome [ENVO:00000428]; feature: marine pelagic biome [ENVO:01000023]; material: deep marine sediment [ENVO:00002113] | place: India: Gulf of Kutch | collected...
AGCCGGGAGTGAAAAAGATGTAGGATATTGCAAAAAACAAATACTTGACAAACAGCACGCTTTCAGAGATGACACGTGTTGATGATTGATTATTTTTGGAGATTCTTCACTCCGCTTCGCTCCGTTCAGAATGACAGTGGGTGAAAATGCCGCGCTCGTGATGGCGGCATAACGTAGCATTTCTACCGTAGGCCGCGATTCGCATCAGACAGAGTCACGTAGGCACGTCAGTGCCGGAGTGAGTAAAGACAATGCGAACCGCAGGTAGAAATGCGGATTATCATCGTGAAATCCGAAGTTCAGTGTAAACTAACTTAAAAAAACCCCCGGCATAAAGCCGGGGGCTTTCGGATACAAAGATTTTCCGCGTGTGCAAAAACAAATTTTGCACACCCTACCGATGATTAAAGAAAGGTGGGGCAAGCCCCACCCTACCATTTTCGCGGGAATGACAATACCCGGCAGTGCCGGTTCAAAACAATAAGGAAAATCCTGGCTGTGCCAGGGTTTGTTATTCAATTGACCCCACAAATAAATTTGAGGGGCAAACAATCCCGCCCGGAGAACGGGGTTAAATATCAAACAAAAGAATCAATCTTTTGTTTGCAGATTTTTTTAGTTAGGCGCTGGAGGAATTTTACGCGTTTGGCGAGGTATTCGAGTTGTTTTTATAATCCTGTAATCCTTTTGTAGCGGGTGTGGATGTAGGCCTTTTAGCGCCAACAATTTCATATATTGTAAGTTTTAACTCGTAAAATGTTTCGTTGCTTTTTTTTGCAATTAGCGATATAATCGAAGAACAAGGTTAATTCCCCGGTTTAGTGCTGTCGGGATACTTTGGCCCAAAGACGTTTATTAGCTATTAGAAAAATAGAGGCAATTTACGCTTATGAGAAACATTTACGCTCAGCCGGAGATAATCAATGAGCCTCTGGATAAGGTGGGAAGATTGGTTAACCTGACTCACAATTCTGGAATCAGGCGCTATTGCCCGGTGTGCAGGATGCCGTCCGAGAGGTTTTCAGAAGTTGGCATCGTTCCAAGAGAGGATGCAAAATGTTTACGGTGTGGCGCGCGCGAGAGACATCGGTTAGTGTGGCTTTACTTTGATAGAATGACGGACCTGTTTGACGGACTTCCCAAGAACATGCTGCATGTTGCACCGGAGCAAGCGTTTGAACATCTGCTGAAAGATCATCTGGGCTCAGGGTATCTTACGGCAGATCTGCATAAATCCGGTACAATGGTCAGGATGGATATTACCGACATTGAGTACGCTGATGAGACTTTCGACGTGATTTACTGCAGCCATGTTTTAGAGCATATTCCAGATGATATACGGGCCATCCGTGAGTTTCATCGCGTTCTAAAGTCAGATGGCTGGGCTGTATTACTGGTTCCAATAACCGCAGATAAAACATTTGAAGACCCGTCTATTACCGAGCCGACCGACCGTCTCAGACTCTTTGGAAACAAAGACCATTTACGTAAATATGGTCCCGACTTTGCGGAACGGCTCAAAGAAGGGGGATTCAAGGTCAAAGTGATTACCGCATCGGATTTTCTTACCGGAGAAGAAACAGGACTTATGGGTATCACAGAAGCGGCGGGCGATATCTACTATTGTACAAAACAGTGACATGACCGGTATTTCCCACCGGGAAATATAAGAAGGACCATTGAGTATTTCACGTCTACATAATAGGTAATTACGTATTTATCAAATGGGCATGACGTGTTCTTTGTGCCCAGTATACCAAATAACTTTCCAGGAGTTTGCGATACCTGGGCGGGCATACTTTTCTTATCGGTTCCGGGTCTGTCAGGATGGGCCGAGGCGGGCATATCCCGTTACGGCCGAAAATCCCCAAAGTAGATGCTTCTGCATGATAAATCGCGCGAGGAGACGGATCTCTGAATATTGGGTAGTTTAAGATAACCTGTAGCCATAAATATCCATCTTCACCATAAGTACAACGATTCTCGTAAAATCCCTTAAATTCTAACAATGCTTCTCTGTGACACAAGACTGTACAGCCGGATTGAATGACATCAAGTGCATCTTTCATTTCTCTTGGTTCAATCTGTAACGGCAACTCCCAGCGTCCATAAGTCATTCTCCGATTGTGAGGTGAGGATTTACCTGTCCTGCCATCTATATAACCTACAGTACAAAGAACACAATCGTTGTTCATGTTCAAATGATACAAAGTAACCTTTAAGAAATCCGGCAGCCACTCATCATCGGCATCAAGGAATGCTATATAATTTCCTGTTGTTTCTGCTATGCCTCTGTTGCGAGCCGCACCCGGTCCAGCGTTCTCTTGCTGTATAAGCCGTAGCCTTTTGTCCTTGTATTGTCGGACGATATCAGGGCCATCATCGCCTGAGCCGTCATCAACCACCACAACCTCAAAATCCTCATAAGTTTGAGCAAGCACTGAATTCAGTGCACGCCCAATGTACTTACCTTTGTTATAAAGCGGAATAATTACGCTTAAATTCGCCATATTTCCTCTATTAATGTTACTTTGTCAGATGAAAGTTCATACTCGTCGTGTCTTTGCATCTTTCAACCATTGAACTTAATTTTTTGTGAACAATAAGAAACTATCAAATAACTTCCACAGTCTGTCTACTACTCAAGCCATGTTTTTTGAGGTACCGAATATATGAGATAAGTGTTAAAAGTAAGTATAATAATATAAAGACCGGAAAACAACAACTTTGGTATGTCATAAAACCAGCAAATTCATAAATAGAACCTTGTTAATTTCGCCAGAAAGTGCAACAATTGGAATTTGATTATTGTATTTTCTATTGAAATTAGATTTCCACGATGCTTAAAACAATGAATGACTCCACCAGACCATATGTATCTGTAATTATTCCCGTCTATAATGATTTGCAACGTTTAAAAACATGTTTAGAAGCTTTAGAAGAACAAACATATCCCGGAGACCTTTATGAAGTTATTGTTGTTAATAACAATCCTTTGCAAAATATAGAACCGGATATTGTTAATTTTAGTAATGTTCGTCTCTTTTGGGAAAGTCGTCGCAGTTCTTACGCCGCACGTAACAAAGGCATTTCGAATGCCAAAGGGGCAGTCATAGCATTTACGGACTCGGATTGTATTCCGAAATCCGACTGGATTGAGAGAGGTGTCACACATCTCTTGAATGAACCTCATTGTGGTCTGGTTGCCGGAAGGATAGAGGTATTTTGTAGTGATCCTGAAAATCCAACTGCAATTGAGCTTTATGAGAAAATAACTGCTTTTAATCAGAAGACATACGTTACAAGATTGAGATTCGGTGCAACAGCCAACCTTTTTACGTTCAAAAACATTATTGAAGAGGTGGGCAGTTTTAATGATGCACTTCTGTCAAGCGGTGATTTTGAATGGGGCAATCGTGTTTTTGCAGCCGGACATAAGCAAATATATGCCGACGATACCTGTGTATTGCATCCGGCACTTAAGACTTTCGGCCAAAGATTCAGGAAGAGAATACGTATTATCAGGGGAAAATATAAATCAGGAACACTGAATTTTTCTTTTAGACTATTTATCAAGAGACTTTTCCTGCCATTAAAGGAAGTCAAAAAAGTCGTGTTTGAAGGTAAGTATGACGAGTTTTTGAGAGGGAAAAAACAAAAACTTAAGTTTTCAGGTGTGTATTTTTTTGACTCTTATGTGTGGACGTTTGGAAGCCTTGTAATAAATCTGTTTGTCAGGAAGAAGCAGTAAGAGGCCGGACGTCAATTGTTACGGATAACTCCAGGCAATGTCTATTCCATAACTTCAAGCCAAGACCGTAAATGAAGATTGTAGTGTCCCGCCTGCAAAGAAGGAAACCAGCCTGATTCGATTTTTTCGATAACCTGCGGCAGATTTTGAACGAATGTCTGGTCGTGTGTATAAGAAGAGTGAAGTGCCCAGGCAGAGGGAGTGTCAAGATCCACCCGAAAAAATGGTGTTTCCTTCAAACGATGTGATACCATAATTTCCCATTTATCTAATTTTCTGCCTGCTTCTGCCTTCCACAATATTTTCAGCGGAAGTAACTTTTCGAAACGCTTAATATCAACAAGGAATTTTCTGCTGGTAAATTGTTTGAATCGGTAAAAGCCCCGAGGATCTCTTTCATAAGGGACCTTTTGATGAAGAAGGCCGTCTTTAGTCGGCGGGCCGGACAAAGGTGTAACGCACACTATCTCGGGATGCTGACGCATTGATTTTATACCTTCCCTTATCCAATTATAATCAGGGTCCTGATAGATTAGCATGTCGGTATTGAAGTGGACAACATAGTCACTTCCGGAATTTTCAAGCAGGAAGGTATAACCAAGGACAGGGGCACCTCTATAATTATGCGTTTGTCCGATTGGTTTGCCAAAATGCTTTATATAAACCTTATCAAGATAATCCTCGGAAAAGTCAATATTAACAATCCTGTCTACTACTCCCGAGGTCAATAACTTATCCAAACATTGCTTCAGTTCCGTTAACGTTCCTATGCAGGGCCTTGAAATATAATCGCCCGACAGGGGACTTGTATCTACCGCTACAACTTTTTGGGTGAATGGATAATTGCACATTTTTATTATATGAGGGATAGTCTGCATCATAAATGGCACGTCTGTGAGAGCAACTAAAAACCAAAGTGAACAACTTGCCGATTCCATTGTACCTTTATATCAATAGTAAAATGAACTTATTCATTTTCATATATTCATTTACTGAAAACATAGTCAAGTTAGGTGTATATATGAGATAAATTGGAGCATTAGATAATTTTTTAGTCTTATTTGCTTAATTCTGTTTTCGTCTCAGAAGTTTGTTTCTATGCTCGTTAAGGGCTTCATCCCATTCTTTGTAGTTATTCGTTCGTGCTGTTTTCCATAGACAATTATCTTCTTTAGCATATCCCAGTAACCTTGGGCGGCCAAAATTCTCATGTTGTTCTTCTTTAGAATAAGGAACTACATATATCTTGATATTATCTTTTAATTTAGCTGAGAACCAGATGTCATCGCTATAGGTGAAAGTATTCGCAGGAAATGGGAAAACATTATCCTCGAAAAAGTCCGTCCTGAATAATGCGGTGCCAATACCCACGTAGATATGAGAGGGGACAGGTTCAATAATATTTTCTGCATGTATGACCCTGCTATGAGGATAGCGCAGTATGTTCCTGTTATTCCAAATTCTACCCTTGCAACACACAACTTTTTTCGGAAGCTTATGACTCCATTTCAACAGATTTTCAAACCAGCCGTTTGGGAAAATACAATCATCGTCTACAACAATATATTTTCTAATTCCTCGATTGATATAAAGAGGCGAATGTTTCTTGAAGGCTCCATAATCTTCCGACCTGACTATTTGTATGCCGCTGTTTTTTACGAAGTCCGGTAATTTCAGGTTGTGGGCAACAGACAAAATAACCCGGTTCTCAGGCCATTGTTTTAAAACGGAAGAGAGCATGGGTTCAATTTTTCTCACTCTTGCTTCATGAGTAGTAAAGCTGATGTAAGTATCTTCCATAATTAGTATTTCATCAACGGTTTAGAATTTGAAGAATGGAGAAAACATCGTTTAGATAAAACAGGTTTGTAAGCACAAATTAAGGAAAGTTTTCGTGAATTATTCATTTAGGAACACTCCTATACGTTTCAATACCAGAAGGCTACCAAATTTACCGTAAAGCTGCAACTTTATTGTTCCAATCGGGCGAATAACAAATGTTTTTTGGTGTTAATGACAGCCTGTTTGTGGTATGCATATAATCATTCTGTTCGCCATAATAAATAACTTGCTATTGAGAGAATTGTTCCGGTATACTGTTGGTAATGTGCAATAAGCTGAGTACAAAACCTGAGTAGTTTTTACGTTTTCCTTCATTTAAAAAACGATAGATAGTTTCTACGCTCAACCATTTAGTCATATGTCCACAAAAATAATTATGGGGTAGTTCGCAGGATGAAAAAAATATCAATAATTATTCCAACATATAATTCCAGGAGCGAAAAGAAGAATTGTATAGAGATCGCATTGATGGCGTTGCTCAATCAGACACTTAAGGATTTCGAATTGGTTATTGTGGATAATGCCACAAAAGACAATACTTTGACAGATCTATTGCCTTTGTTTGATTCGTTCTCGGAACAAGGTATCAGAGCAAATGTGGTCAGATGTGAGAATAGGGGTAACAAGTGTTTAGCCAGAAATATGGGGGCGGAGGCTGCAAAAGGTGAAATTTTAATTTTCATGGATGATGATACTGTTTTAATGACAAATGACGCATTGTTATTTATTTCGGAGAACCTACGGCGTTATCAATTCGCATGTGGTGCCAAACGGTATTGGACTGTTTTATATTGGGACAGGCAAAAGGCGTTAGCTGAATCGAGAGCCAATGGATTCGATTACTTGAAATCTGTTGCTCATCTTCCTCGTGGAATAAAAAGAGGCTCAGGCATGCGAGACTTGATGGAATTTACCTGGATCGCCTGCTTTGGAGCGATATATAAAGATGATTTCGACAAGGTAGGAGGCTTTGATATCAACTATTCGGGCTGGGGCCGCCACGATATGGATTTAATGCTCCGGCTGCTTGTTGAAGGTTACTCATTTGTTAACCTGTTTGACAGGATTTCGGTAATTCATCTTAACCATAAAGTAATCAAACAGGATATACAAAAAAAGCACCAAAATATCTCATACTATCTGGAGAAGGAGAAAAATTTGGGCTTCGCTTTCAAACCCAACCTTCTTTTTGGTGTATATGAAGGAGACGGCCAAGAGACATTAGTGAAAAAAAAAGAGGATTAGTATGATAAGTATCATAACATCAACGAGAAATTCTTTTTTGCAGAAGAAAGGGAGCCTGGAATTAATGTTAAAGAGCCTGAAAAAGCAGGCAGGTCTTGAAGACTATGAATTGATTGTTGTCGACAATGGCTCTAATGATGATTCTATTGACTTTCTGGAAAGTTTTAAACGTGATGCTCCTTTTCAAAGTATGAAGATTATTAAGAATGACGTTGATGTTTCGAACAGATCCAGGAGCAGAAATATCGCCTGCCAGCAGGCGGATGGTGACTTTTTTCTATTCATCGACGATGATGTTATCTTGCCCGATAAAAATATATTGAGCAAGGTCCGGCGGTTTGCAAAAGAGGGATTTTTTGCCACAGGTGCCTCGAGATGCTGGACTTATATAAATTGGAGAAGAGAAGTGCTTCTCGAAAAGATCGAGAAAGAAGATTGGCCGAAGGAATCGCAATACTATTTCCTGCCCATGGGCATTAAGCGGGAAACAGGTTACCGAGATTTATTTGAATATTCGTTCATTGGCAATTTTGGTTTGGTTGACAGAAAGAATTTCTTTCACGTGGGTGGTTTCGATGAGAAAACATTCGATGGCTGGGGTCGTGAAGATGTGGACTTAATGCTGCGGCTCTACCTGGACAAGATAAAATTTCGATTATTGTTTGACGACATTTGGATTATACACTTGAATCACTCGCTCCGCAGGTCTGATGCAAAACAAAGATCAAAATCTTTTGAAAAATATAAAAAACGCGAATCCGAATTAGGTTTTGTTTTCAAGGTGAATCACTTATACGGTGTATTTGAAAACGATGGAACGGCAATCCTGGAACCTCTCAACAGCGGAGATTCTTTAATTAAGAAGGACCTTGCTGTTCACTAATTTACAAAGTGAGTGTCTTAGATAGTTTACCAACAAATCAGCATATAGAAATTCGATATTTTGTGGCCGTTTTGGCAGGAACTTTATGGAAATGCTGTGCAATGAACTGAGGATTATTCGTACAAATCGATTAAGTGATTACGCTCAAGTTCTTGATTTTTATGAACTTAACGCCACTTTTCGTCTGGAATCAACCTTTACTTCCAGAATTCATTACTCATAATAACTTTCAGAGTAACAACCTGGCAAAGATGCGGTTGGTTATGTTTAAAAATCATAAAAGATTTTTTATTAACCAATGTTGTAACATAATACTATAGACCTTATAATAATACTTATGCTGGTTATATTAATAGTTCCTGTACATTTGGCAACTTGTCGTGGAAACCCAGGCAGAATTCATTCTTAGTTGTAATTCGTAGTGTGCAAGCTAACCGTGGGGGCTTGTAAGGAATGACTTTCATGGGCGAGGATCAGAAGAGGGACAATAGGTCGCCAGGCGGAGAAGAATTACCTGCCACTGTCGGTTCTGTAGGCTCAGAATTCAAACCGGGTAAGCGCATTGGTTCATACAAGTTACTGAGAATTGTTGGAGAGGGTGGTTTTGCCCTGGTTTATCTGGCTGAACAGGAAAAACCAGTCAGACGAAGGGTAGCGTTAAAAGTTATCAAGCCAGGTATGGACTCCAAGCAGGTTATTTCTCGCTTTGAGGCTGAACGGCAGGCCCTGGCTTTATTGAATCATCCTAATGTCGCTCATGTATACGATGCAGGTACAACCGAGGATGGGTATCCGTATTTTGTTATGGAGTACGTCAAAGGTATGTCGCTCACCCAGTACTGCGACCGTCATAGACTTACTATTGAGGAACGAATCAAGCTGTTCTTACAGGTATGCGAGGCCGTTCAGCATGCCCATCAAAAAGGCATTATACACCGTGATATAAAGCCTTCGAATATACAGGTATGTATCGAGGGTGAGCGGGTGGTTCCCAAGGTAATCGATTTCGGCATAGCGAAGGCGCTAAGCCAGCCCCTGACGGACCGAACGCTTGTTACCGAGCAGGGCCAGATGATCGGGACACCGGAGTACATGAGTCCCGAGCAGGCGGATTTGACCCAACAGGATATCGACACACGCACCGATATATATTCTCTGGGTGTCCTTCTATATGAGTTATTAACGGGAACATTACCTTTCGAACCCAAAACACTTCGCGCGGGCAGCTTTGAACAACTTCGGCAGGTCATTCGCGACGTTTCGCCAAGGATACCAAGTACCCAGGTAAGGAGCCTTGCAGCAGAGAAAGCAACTATAGTGGCCCAGTACTGTCGAACGGATGTCAGTACGCTCCAGCGTAAACTCCGCGGCGACCTGGACTGGATTACTTTCAAGGCTATGGAGAAGGACCGGATGTATCGTTACCAAACGGCCCATGCCATGTGTGAGGACGTCCAAAGGCACCTTAATCACGAGCCCGTACTTGCCGGGCCACCGAGCAAAATCTATCGCCTGAAGAAATGTATCCGGAAACATCAGTCGCAGATTATCTGGTCTGTTACGGTGGCGGTTCTATTTGTTGCTTTAGTAATAACATCTGTGACGGCCTTTAGGGCTGCTAATCGGATTAAAGAGGCAAAATTTCGCGAACACGAAGCCATTCTGTCGAAGGCACAACAGTACCATTCCATTGGACAGTATCAGAAAGCTTTGACTGAAGTTGAAAACTCAGCCATTCTCGATAGCGAGCGTGTTGGCCCTGCAGCACGTCTACTTTACGGACGCTTGCTAATTTTATTGGGCCGATTTAGTGATGCTGAGGCTGAACTGGGAAAGTTGCTTAGGGAGGAACCCAAGATTGCAGGCACTGCACATTATCTGCTTGCCACGATATATATGGGTAGTGATCATTTCAAAGCCGAAGTACATCAGAAACGTGCCGAGGAATTGCTACCTCGGACTGCCGAAGCCTATTGCCTCCGGGCTATGGCTGCCAGAACACCGACTGAGGCTGTAGAAACGCTGACAGAGGCATTGGAATTTGATCCGAGCCATTATCCGTCCCACAAAGCGCTGGCATTGGCATACTACGCATTGAAAGACTACAAGAAGATGGCCTATGAGGTACTTGAAATCATAAGACTGAGGCCAAATGATTCGCTCGGCTATGCGTTTCGGGCACTATATCTTCGGGAAATGGGTGAACTGGATAATGCCATTTCCAGCCTTTATAATGCGATTAGGGTGTGTGATGTCGACAACGCGCTTGCCGAGCTTTACAATCAACGCCGTGAAACCTATGTTCGTATGGAAAACTATGAAAAGGCACTTGAAAACGCACAGCGCTGTGTCGAACTCGAACCGGAACAATTCGTTTACCGCTTTCATGTCTTTACTGCGTTGGTTTCATTAGGTGAGTATGAGGCTGCGAGGCAAGAGTACAGGGAGATAGTGGGTGGTGACATTGTGCACAGACAGCAATTCGAGGCGTGGTCGCAAAGGTATGTATTCAGCATATTGGGTGCAGGACAGACATTCGAACTACCGGTAGATATTGAGTTGGGTGAAGCTTTCTATGCAATGGGTGAAGCTGCTGAATATTATTGCAAGTTAAAGTCCAAGGCGAAACGCCTGGTTTCAGGCGTGTATGGACAGTCGAGCTGGTCACCAGATGGTAAACAATTAGCCTATGGCCGGTCTGACCTGTATGCATGGCAACCGAAAACGATAACGGCAGCGTCGCCTGCCATATCCGGTTCAGGTGGTATTGAGATTCTAAACCTGGAGACCGATACAACCCGCTTATTAGTAAGCTTCGGCAAGGACCCGGCTTGGTCACCTGACGGCCAGAACATCGCTTTCGTTCGCGAGCCTAAACGCATACGAGACTTTGAGGAGGAAGTATGGATTGTCCCTGCAGAAGGTGGTCAGCCAGAGCAACTTGCTCTGGGCGCCTGGCCTATCTGGGCACCTGACTCAAAGCAACTCTTCTTCCATTCGCGTGTGGATAATACACTGTATTCCATTCGTGTTGATGATCCGAAAGCCAAGCCCGAACGTGTGATCTCATGCCGCAGTCGATTTCCCTGGGTATCACCAGATGGGAGACATATTGCCTATTCAGAGGGCAATGAGCTTAAGATCGTAGAGCTTTCATCCGGTAAAGTAGAGACCAGTTGGACCGCACCTTTGCCGGCGAATGGATTGCTGGTGAGGTGGTCGCCGGATGGAAAGGAACTGAGCGTGGCGGGGCTTACGGATTCGGATTTGGGATTATGGATTTTCGATGTTGAGCTCGAAAAGGCTTGGCATATCTTCGATGCTCCTGCCATTTCCGGTATTTGGTCACCTGACATGTCTGAGATGGTGATCGAGGTCAAGATTCCTTTTGAAGAGAACTGGCTTGTAATGCTTGACCATAACCTTCCTACATATCAGTCAATAGCGTCTGCTTTGACATGCGAGGAGTACCTCCGCGATAGAAAGGAGTATTACATAGGTTCTGTCAAGGATGACCCTAATAATGCAAAAATATGCATTGACAAACTCGCTACAGTTGGTTTGAGCCAATACGATTTAAGCGAGTTTAATGATGCCTTTGTAACGTTTACCGAAGTTGACAACCTACGCCGAAACCTTACAGGAGAATCGCGACCTGTCGATCTCAAGTTCATTGCAATGACCTTGCACCAGCTTGGTCGCATTCAAGAATCAGAAGCTGCTCTGGCCCGACTACGACGACTGTTTGAAAGCGGTAGGTACCCTCGTGAAGAACATCACCTTATTCAGGTTGAAAAACTGCTCGCAGGGGACAATAGTAAAGTTTGTCGTCTATGGGAATATATTGAGGCCGGGCAACTGGTGGAAGCTTCGCAACTTTTAGAAGAACTGCGCCTGACATCTCCCGGCCCTGATACCGAGAGTGCCACCAAGGCCTTAGCGAGGACTTATTACAATCGCGGCAAGAAAGCCAAACACCGTGGCGCTGGGTACGGTGAGACTATTGCAGATTATAAGTTAGCCGTCCGCCTTGATCCAAACTTTGCATTGGCCTTTAGCGATTTGGCCTGGTTGCAGTCGGCATGCCCGGCAGAGGAATTTCGTGACTTTGCCAAGGCTATCGAGAACGCCACTAAGGCCTGTGAATTGACGAACTGGAAAGATCACCATTTAATTGGGGCCTTGGCAGCCGTTTACGCCGAGGTTGGCAATTTTGTCGCTGCGGTCAAGTGGCAAAAGAACGCGATTGATCTCCTGACAGTCGGGGAACAGCCTGTGTGGCTAAACAATTATGAAATGCGTCTCAAACTGTGCCAATTGGAGAAACGGTACGATAAAGGTAGTCTTTGGAGCTTTTCTACCGGTCAAATGGTTGCCTGGTGGAAACTTGATGAGAAATCCGGCGGGGTTGCTGCAGATTCTTCCTGGAATAATTGTGCCGGCACGCTCATAGGCAATCCTAAATGGCAGCCTAAAGGCGGCAAATTTAGCGGCGCCCTCGAGTTCGATGGAAATGGGGAGTATATCAGAATCGGCAATGAATCGATTTTTGACTTCACAAATGAGATTTCCGTCGCAGCATGGGTAAATATCACCTCAGTCCCCGAATTGTGGACAGCCATTGTTACAAAGGGCAACTCGGCATGGAGGCTTTCTACTTACAGAGATCAGAGAAAATTTCATTTCAATGTTACCGGTTATAGTCGTGTCTATAGTCATGTCCATGGAGAAAAAGAAGTGGCAAATGGACAATGGCATCATGTTTGTGGAACCTACGATGGCGCTTACGTTCGTTTGTATATAGATGGAGTGGAAGACCCTGCAAGCCGCTTCAATGGTTCCTATAGCGGCCCTATAACAAGCAATGACTACAATGTGTGCATTGGCGAAAACAGCGAAAGGCGGGGACGCTACTGGCATGGTATGATTGATGATGTGCGTATTTATAGTTATGCCCTGAGCCAGCAGGAGATAAAAAAGATTATTAGTGGAGAGAAATCTATTCAGGCAAAAGACTAAAATGGGACGTTTTGGACAACTGAGAGCAACATGGAAGCAATTTATAGGGAAAAACCGTTTCAAAATTGTAAAAATCATGCAGAAGGCATATGAAGATGTCTCGTTACTCTCCATTCAAGGACTGACTCGATAATGATATTAAGAGCACGCTTGTGAAAATTAGTCTCATAACCCCACCGAGAATTGCCATAAGTCCAAGGGACGCGGTAAGAATTGAGGGGGGAGTGCCCCATCCGGGTATTCTTTGCATTGCTGAATTCCTGCTTTCACATGGTATTGATACAACGATTCTTGACCTCAATGTACTCCCAGCTAAAGGTAGTGATAATGAGATTATCGACTACCTGACAAAAGAGAAACCTGAAGTTGTTGGCCTGACTGCTCTCACATGCAATTATCCACATATGGTAAGAATTGCCGGACTCGTTCGAAGAATAGCGAGGGATATTAAAATCATCGTTGGAGGTGTTCATATTGCGCTAAATCACGTGGATATTCTGAACTCAAGTGATGCAGAATTATTTGATTTCCTTGTCTATGGTGAAGGAGAGCAGGCCACATTGGAGATCATACGGCACTTAGACGGTGTAAAGTCACTCGAGAAAATTAGGGGCATATGTTACAAAGGTTGCGATGGATACATTGTGAAAAATCCACCAGTTGAAAATATGCTCAGACCGCCTATAATCAGGAAAGCCTGGGAACTTCTGGATATTCCCAAGTACGCAAATAATGGAAAAGGATTCGGGCTTTCATTCAACACGATGAGGGGATGTTACGGACATTGTAACTTTTGCTCAGAGCCCTTAAGGTGGTCCGGTGTGCAAATGATGACCGCCGAGGACATTGTCACTCAGTTCAGGTATTTGAATGACAGATTTGATCCTGATTACATTCTTATCGGTGACTCCAACTTTAACCTGAGTACGGAGCGTATTAAGAAGTTCGTAGAGCTAATGGAATCCGAAGACCTGTCGATCCCCTTTATTTTTGGAGGTAGGGCAGACAAGATATGGGAACAAAGAGAGTTATTGCCGGAACTTCGTGAACGAGGTGCATTTCTTATATTTATCGGCGGTGAGAGAATGGCTGAAGATGATCTGTCCTACATCGGAAAGGATTTGTCTCCATGTCTGGTTGAACAGGCAGCGTTGGCCGTTCACGAAAGCGGCATAGGTCTTGAAACGATGTTCATATTCGGGCTTCCTTTTGATACGGAAGAGTCAATGAAAACACAAGCCCGTCTGATACAAGAGAGGATTAGACCGGAAATACCTTCCTTCGCCAGTTATACTCCGATACCGGGCACACCTGAGTATCAGAGAGGGGTAAAATACATACGCATACACGACCTGACCTATTATACATTCAATAACTCGGTATGCGACACAGACTTTATCAACCGCTATCAAGTTGATAACATAATAAACGGTCTATGGCTCAATTACTGGATGCGAAAAGATAATAGAGACAACATCATGAACCATTCTAATGAGACGACGAGGATGTTTTGTCAAATTTACTATGATAATTTTTAAGTAATTTTAAAGGCCGGTGAAAATATAGCGGAGAGGGCGGGATTCGGTCTATCCACCTCGGATTTTAGCCAGAAAATTTTGATTTTTCGAGATAGGATTCTACGGTTCCATTCCATTCTATATAATTACAACGCGATGAAGTGTAGGATAATATTAGCCGGCTCTACCAGAAAAAATAATTTTGGACTATTTTTTGAATGAATTCCTGCTTCTAACCGTATATAATATAATAAGAATGGGAAAAAATGCAGTAAGGATAACGGCATTGATGCAAACCTCAAAATCCAGATCCGTTAGCTTGTTTCTTAGTGTTCTGGTTCTATTGCCCACAGGGATTTGCCTCAGCCAGGTGCAGGAAGAGGGCCCGGCTACAGGCGAGCTAAAGCTGGAGGGCAAACATATCCAGCGGCTTATATTTATGGACAAGAAAAGCAAACGAGAAAAGTACGAAAATCCCGGAGAAAGCATAAAACTGCCGGCCGGAGAGTATCAACTTCGAGAAATCCACCTTGAAGGTGGATACATATCCCGTTACTCCGGCAGATGGACAACAGTGGACAAGGACAAACAAAACGTATTGAAAGTCGGCGCTCCTCTTAAGCAGAGCGTGAAAGCAAAACGTCGGGCAAATCTTCTGGTCCTGGATTATGAGCTGCTCGGAGTGGGCGGGCGTAAATACGTTCAGGCACGAAGGGGTGCCCCTCCCCAGTTTGCCATTTATCGCGGCGACAAAAAAATCGCTTCAGATAAATTCGAATTCGGCTGAGGTAGCACCTGCTCGTACTCGTGGCGAGTACCCTTGACAACATTCGGTGACCTGAAGATTGTCGTTTCTCATGATATCGGTGAACTTGGCCCGAAAGAAGGCAAGGCGGTAATATACAACTGGAAGTGGTATTATAACATTTTGCCTCTATCGCTTTTCTTTACCCTTATTCTTCTTCTCGTTTTTGTCAGGGCCAATCGCACCCCTCGCGCGTGGCTTATTTTTGTTCCTTTGCTGATTGTGAATCTTCTCTGGTCTATTTTCTTAAAGGTTCTGGGTGCCGGTTCAGTACAGACATCCATCTTCAGCGTTCTATTCCACTCATATACGGTAGGCATCGCATCACTTTGGTTGCTGGGTCATAAGATTGCAAATCGGAGGCGCTTTACTACATTCTTTCTATCTCTGGCGATTATGACTATAGCCGGCCTCATAGGCATTATATCTTACGGCATGACCGGTTTTAACATTGAAGGATTAGCCATTCTAATGAGTCTTGGTGTATTGGCGCTCACAATGCTACTCGGTTTTGTCTTGTCCGGGTTGATGTGTCGAAATCATTACAGCAATTTGCGTTTTATGCTTTGGCTGGCCCTTTGGTGCGAGGTTGTCTGTATGGCAAGTATACTGGTCTTTTACTCCATTATGCAGGCTATTTACCGGTCTTCTATTTCGCTCTCTGAAATATTGTTTGAGATTTTCCCAGCAGGCTTGATATTTGGCCTGTGTGCCTATGTGATCATTGTTCCCTATATGATTCTTGCCTTCCGGAGTTCTTTCTTCCGGCAGCGATTCTACGACTGTTTTCACTTGCCGGCAATGGCAGCAGTTAGCACCGATGACAGTGAAGCCGATTCGACGAAGCAGACTAAAATCCCCGATATGGGAGGTGCTTGAGATATTTTGGAGATCACGAAATCAGTAAGTAACGTTAAAGGAGTCTGCTTATGAAAAAGATATTGTGTTTAATGGTGGTAACGAGTTTAGCAATCAGTCTTTTCATTTCATCGGCCGAGGCACAAGACCGGCAACTGCTGTTGTATCGCTCGGCACGTGAGGCATCGCGGACAATCGGAAGTGAATCTTACAAGCGCCTCAAGATGACTCGTGAACGCCTTCAGGATGTGGACCTGCCTGAATTTGAGTCTCGCGATCCGCTTTTCTATCGCTGGCCCACTCCTATGGTCAAGGCCGGTAGTTTAATGATTGCCTTAGACCGCTCCGGTACTTCCAGAGTACGTGACCGATTATTCATTGACTCTGATGGGGACGGTAGCCTCAAAGACGAGACTGCCGTGATAGCTCACAAGACCTCATCCCAGCATTCCAATTTCGGGCCGACAAAAGTCGTTTTTGAAGGAGAAGATGGTTCCATTCCTTATCATCTCAACTTCAGATTATGTGATCATGGCAGCCGGTATCTGTTTATCAGACCCGGCGGTTGGTACCAAGGTACAATCATCGTCGGCGGGAAAGAGCATCACTGTATCCTCATCGACCGTAACGTAAACGGGATTTTCAATGACAAGTCCATGAATGCCGAAGACTGTGACCGGATACAGATCGTTAAGGACGACGACGAGGGTATTCACTTTGTTGGCAACTACCTCGAAATTGAAGGTGATCTCCACTATCTTGAAGTCGCCCGGGATGGAGAGTATGTTAAGATCACAGCCGCAGAAGACGTAACCTTTGGAAAGGTTAAGATGCCCAAACCAATTACAGAGTTTGCCGCGGGCGGCGAGAACGGGCTGTTTGTCCGTAAGCTGGAAGACGGCGTTTGTTCGCTGCCCGTGGGCCAATACCACATCGACCATTGGACTACCGAACGCAAAGATGACGCGGGCAATAGCTGGAAACTGCAAGGCAGTCGGTTTTCTAAAAGCGGTCGCTTCAGTGTTAATGAGGCCGAAGAAATCGAACTCTCAATTGGCGAGCCGGTCATCTCAATCCTCACAACACGTGACAGAAGAGGCAATCGCTACTTCAGCCAGTCATTGGAGGGAAAGCTGAAGGAATCCGTTGCCATCACTCGCAACGGCAAAAGGCCCCCCGCCCCGAAACTGCATATCAGAAGCAAAGACGGAACGTACGACCGAACCTTTGACTTCAGGTATGGGTGAGGCGGCACCTGTTCGCTCTCGTGGCGAGAGCCCAGAAATTTGAAAGGTACACTGACAGCTACCGTTGAATTCGCCGGGCCGTTTCAGGTCGAAAGGAAACCTCTTAGCATCCATGTTGAGCCAACTACCTTCGGAATTAGATATGCCCAAATCTGGATGCCGGCGTTGGGTATTCTCCTCCTGTTGGTAATTGTAGTCGTTTTGGCGGCTCAAAAGAAAACTCAACAAGCAAGCGAGTTAAACTACTGAGGATGCTATATCTCTGCACTCGAACCTGCTGACTTTGGAGTGGGCGAGGTCTCTTCCCTTTGTTCAAAAATGCTGCCGAGCGTCAGAGCTTCAGTACGGCAAGCCGTGCATTCCAGACAGCGGACGCATCGCAAATCGTTGGGGCTTTTTTCCGGCTCTATCCCGTATTTGCACAGCTTGTGGCATCGCTCGCAGCTATTACACTTATCAAGGTCAAATCGCAGAAAAAAGGCCGAGACCCGATTGAAGAGTGTAAATATTGCTCCAAGCGGACACAATATCCTGCACCAGGGCCTTCTTACAAAGAAAATAGCCATCAGGAACAGCGCAAGGATTGTGAGCTTAAGCGCGTTGGGCCAGGCAACCTGTTGTCCGGCAATCGCCCGGCTGATTATGTTAGGCCCCGCCGCCTCTAACGCCCCGGCGGGGCAAAGACGACAAATAAAAAGCCAGTGCCCTTCTCCAAACAAGTATGGCACTGCTATAACCGCGCCAATGAGCACCACGTAGCGAAAATGTCCCGTCCATCTCGGCGGGTCGAACTTTGGAGTTGGAACTTTCGCAGCCAAATCCTGCAAAAAGCCGAATGGACAAGCCCAGCCGCAGACAATGCTACCCAGCAGAATCCCGATAAGAACCAGCATCCCGACTGCAATGAACGGAAAGACATGTAATGCGCTAAAATTGGCAAGAACTCCGATCGGACATGAGAAAGTAGCCAACGGACAGGAGTAACAGTGGAACACCGGGCTGCAAATGCTATGAAAACGCCATCCCAGCGGATCCAGCCAAATTAAGAGAAAACCCAACTGTATCCATATCCGGTTAGGTACTATTTTTGACGTGAGTTGTTTGAGTCTATTATTTGTTGTCATGGCCACCATGATTCCCTGTTACAGCACTCAGGTAGGGCACGCAGAAGGTGGTTTGCCGCTATAGGTCCTTTTGATGGCTCCCGAATCAAGACGCACCAGGCCACCTACAGTCACGTCTCGAATGACGGCCGGCTCACGCAGGTCGAGATCCAGCCATTCAGATACATGTTGGGTCGTTTCATGTGGTGAATCTTCTTCGATTTCATCACTTGGCTGCACCATAATAAGAGTAGAATGAAAGATAAAGCCGTAAACAAGTGCAATAACAGCAGCCGG
>JABAHP010001771.1_pt2 | contig 18512 bp, 15 predicted proteins | sample 7062081 | NCBI WGS metagenome assembly JABAHP01 (sample SAMN14534357, study PRJNA622989) | marine sediment metagenome | biome: marine biome [ENVO:00000428]; feature: marine pelagic biome [ENVO:01000023]; material: deep marine sediment [ENVO:00002113] | place: India: Gulf of Kutch | collected...
TTTAAAAAACTTTAAGTCATATAACTCGCTTTCTACAATTTCATTTACCCAAAAATCAAGGATTCTCTTTTTAATATCAAAAAATCTTGAAAAATCTTCAAAAGATAAATAATCTGGATAAAAATTAGGATGATTTATTGATAAAAACAGTAAAATTTTATGAAAATCCTCTTCATTTTTTAAGATTGTATTAACTCTTGAATAGTCTAATTTTAACACATTATTCAAAAATCTAAATTTTACATGGTCATCCGTTATGTTAAACTTATTAAAAAATTGTGAAGTCCTTGTAGTAATTTCATCAATTCTTTTCTTTTCCTCCTCTAATATTGTTTGTCTGTCCAAATCATAAAGTTGTAAAATCCTCGAGTACTCTGATTTGCCTGATTGAGTAATTATATATCTTTTATTTTCTTTGATGAGATATCCCTTTTGAATTAATGAATTTAGGGTTTTTGATAATGAGGATTGATTTATAGAGAATGGCTCTTCAAGAAAATCAGATCTTTTGCAAAAACCATTATTATAAACCATCCATAGAATCCAATGAGAATAATTCCTGCCTCTTTTCAAAATTATTTCAGGTGGATAACTTAATATTCGTTTCTTTTTACTTTCTTTTGATAGTACAAGAAATCTCTTTTTTCCTTCTGGGGTTATTCTATATTGTCCTCTAGAAAATTTTTCAATATATCCTTTAAGGATTAATTTTGTAAAATGACGCGATAATGTGGAAATAGGAATTTCAATTGGCTTTTGCTCAAAATTAGACCATTCACAACTTTCGTTATTAGCGATTATAGTATATAGCCTTGAGGAAAATAATCTTGGTCAAAAAAGTTTTACGCATATAAAGAATTGGTTTGAAGTAGTAGAGAAAAATTGTGGAACTATTCCTATAGTTTTATTTGCCAATAAAATTGATTTAGTGGATGAAGAAAGTATAAATACATCAAAAATCCAAAAACTGGTTGATGAACATAATTTTTTAAAATCTTTTTTTACTTCCGCTAAAACAGGACTAGGAGTAGTTGAGGCTTTTAATTCAATTATCGAGCAATTATATTTAAGATTTAAAACTTTGGAACTATAAAACCTTATTTTTTGATTTTTTTCTTATAAAAAATATTGGTTTTTATAAATCTATTTTTGAATTATCAATTAAATAGAAGTTATGTTGGTTTAATATTGATTATAGATCACAGTCAAAAAACAATAAGCATTAAAATTGTGTATTTTGGACCTGCTCTGTCGGGTAAAACTACTTCAATAAAGGCCCTGTTTTCTCAATTTGGTAAAGAAAAAGAAATACATAGCATTGAAAGTACGATGAATAGAACATTATTTTTTGATTATGGGACGGTTATCTTTGAGAATGAAGAATGGGGGTTGAAAATTCATATATATACCACTACCGGACAAGATTTCTATTTTGTCACTCGTCCTATTACGTTAAGGGCAGTTGATGGAGTGATTTTTGTCATCGATTCGCATATAGACGTTTTCGAAAGGGACTTAGCTTCATGGCAAGAATTAATCTCCTATTTTAATAATAATATAGAAGATCTTCCAATAATTATTGCTTTTAATAAGCAAGATTTACCTGAAGAAACTAAATTTAATCCCATAGATTTCTTAAATACAATCAGATACCATAAATATAAAAATATAGATACAAGATATACTAGCGCATTAAGAGGAGAGGGGATCTTAAATTGTTTTGAAGATATTTTAAGACTCATCTTAAGAAAATATTGTAATCATAAAATGGTATCCACAGTACAATAAAATTAGTTTCCATTATTAAATCTCTTGTATTCTCTGAAATTTTAAAATTTCTATTAGAATAGTTTTTGACAAAAAGATAAAAATAGACAAAAATTTATAAATTAGTTTTTTTATATTTCAGATGGTATAAGAATCTTGCGGACGAAAAGGAATAAATATACTATTTTAATATTAGTTATTTTTTTAATTAGCCTAATTCAGAGTATTAACTATTCTTATGCTCAGGAAAACAGTAATTCTTTAGAAATCTCTTCAGATTTTCAAATGATTGAGTTTTCAGAAATTTATGGGATAAAGGAAACCTCTCCTTCAGTACTTATTGATCTCCCTTCTCCAAATTGGACATTAACTGATATAGACCTTAATTTTACTAGTATTAAGATGAATTCTGAAATAAAGATAATTGAAGAAGAGGCAACTGGATTCGAAACTATAAGAGGTAATAATATTGAGATTTTAGGGATGCAAATGAATATTACGGAACCTACATTAATCTATTCGGTAGAGATATTTGGCTATAAAACGATTAAAACAGCTTCTCCCGTACCAGTATATATTCGAATAGAGGGATGGGATTCCAATCTTAGCAGACCTAATGGAGTAATTTACAATATGCCCATAATATTAAATATGACAGAAGGGATCCCTCAATGGAATAAACAGTCATTTCAATCTCCAGTCTATTTATCTTCAGGATTATATTGTTTAGTGCTTGATGGAACAGGAATAAGCTGGAATGATAGATATTACTGGTATATTAATAATGATAATCCAGTATCAAAATTATCTATGTGCAGGTATGATGATATTTTAGATGAATGGCAGAATAGGACTGGAGATGTCTTTCTCCATAGGATAAAACAAAAAGTCAATCGAACATATTTTCCATCTAAAATTAACATGACGGCTGAAATTGGAGAGAATACATATTTTATAAAAGATGGAATGGAATTAGGAAGTGGAATGCTTTCTGTAGAGAATATTGATTTCTTTATATCTGGAGTTATGTTGAATATTCTAATTAGAAATAATTTAACACTAAGTTTAGAAATGAGTTTTGAATATAATATTGCACTTAGCCATATACTTTTCTCGGAAGGTTCAGGATTAATAAGGGAAAATGTGGAAAATAAATGGACTATTCTGCCTGAATTTATAAGAATATCTCCAAGTTATTCAATAAAATTTTATTACCCAAAAAGTTGGAATAACCTTTCAGTATATAGAGATGGAATTGATATTACCCCCTACTTAGATCATAATTATACTGAAAACTATATTTTTATTTCGAATAATACAATAAAAGAGGGTGCCACTTGGTTAATCTATGCTTATTCTCCTCATATCGATTTTTCTTTAAATATTCAAAAAACAAAGTTCGAGCCATTGCAAACATTAAAATTCTCAGTTTTTGCACCAATTATTCAAGGGCATATTACATATGTATTAATTGATGCATTAGGTTATGAAGAATTTAGAGAAACAAAACAAGTTTTGTCTCAAGAAACTTTATTTTGTTGTAATATCTCCCAAAATCCAGTTCCAGGAATATATAAAGCATACTTATTTTGGTTCAATAATACTGACGCAGGGATAATAACTCAACAATTTTCAATTATTATTCCCTTTAAAATACCCCTCAAAATTATTTTAGAAATTTTATTTTCAGTGTTTATTATTTTGGTAACGAGTGTCTCAGGTTATGTTTTAGTTAAGAGAAAAAGAAGGATTCTAGTTGCAAATAAACAAAAAAGGTATAATCAATTCACAGATATATTAAATTTACATACTTTTATTCTCTCCGAGAAAAATTCGGGATTAACTGTCTATGAACAATTTTTTAAAAGTAAGAATATAGATAGTTCATTGATATCTGGATTCTTACAAGCTGTACGCGCTTTTGGAATTGAATTAACAGAAGCGGAAGAACAAACTCGAAGTCTCAAGTTGGATTACCAGAATTCAAAAATTTTAATGTCAGATTATAAAAATATTAGGATAATTCTGATAATGGAGAAGAATCCTTCTCAAGATTTTTTGAATTCATTGAATGCTCTATTGTATGATATCGAAGAAAAATTTGGACATTTATTTGAAGATTTTGATGGAGATATAACTCATTTCAAAGAGATGGGAGACCTTCTTGATGATCATCTCCATATATCCTTAATTTCCCCATTAAAATTGGTAAGTCATTCAAAAAGACTTACTGCAGAAGAAAACATGATGATAAATAAGGCTGTGAATATAATGAAAGAAAAAAATACAGATCATTTCTTTGTTTTATCCCTGTTTGATAAAATGAAAGAAATTCGAGTAAATGATGCCGAAACAATTCTCAATTTAATTCAAAAAGAAATCTTTCAACCAATGCGAAAAAAAAATTGATCCTAATCAAAAAAAACTAACCTCTGAGACAGGAGATTGAATTCTTATCTTTTGTTGGCTATTATCTTCTAATATACTTATTAAAGCGGTAATGTTTTGTTTACTCTCATAAATGATTTCTTTTTCTTCATCTTTTTTCCATGTATTAAATCCAGTTAAATGAGGGCTGGTTTCAAAGAGTCCTTCTTGAAGCCCAAAGACGTTTACAGAAACTCCTTTAAGATCTTCTTTTGATATATTTTTTATTCTCAAAATATATTTATCGATATCTGAATCTATTGAGACCACTTTATAGGTCTTTTGAAATTTTGATATACTATCAAATAATGATGAGGCTGCTGCAGTTCCTTCTGAAAATAAATCAACTCCCACTTTTTCTTTGGATATTTGCCCTATCGTAATAGTAATAGGAATTTCTAATTTGAGAGGTTCTTGTCCGAACTCAGGTTTTTTCTTTCCAATAACTAAAAGAGACCACTTTGTATATGCCCCATACCGAAAACCAAACATTTCTTTTTCTGAGGGTGACCACAGATAATTATGACTTGGCTCTGCAACTTCAGGAACTTTTAAAAGGACAAAATCCTTTTCAAAATTTTGAGTTTTTACATCTCCAGCAATTGCAGGTGGAAGTTCTTCTACTTTACTACAATTTTGACCATATGCTTCACAATAACATACTAAATTCGAGTTTTGGAGTAATCTCACTTCAAGGTGTTTAAGTTCTTCAGAAGTATAACCAATTTTTATAGTTTCTCCTGGTTTAAACACGTCTTTTGTAAGTAAAACGTTTAATCCAGAGATAGAAAAAGATATAGGATTTGGTGATTTAGCATGAAGTCCAGAATTTCTTGCTTTTATCTCAATATCATGAGATTTATTAATAATCAAATCATCTTCAGGGTTAATTGGATTAGGTGTTCTTAAGATAAGCTTTAAATGATAATCGAGGTTTCTATTCTTAAGTGTTGGAATAACATTACTCTTAATTAGTAAAGATCGTTCACGAATATATTCTCCAGATTCGAAATGACCCTTTGAAAATATTTCTTCTTTCGAAACTTGGAGTTCCTTCTGACAAGGAGGATTTGTAATTAATCTAACACCACTCCATAAAATATCAGAGTCTTCTTCGAAATTAAATCGCGCTCTAATATTTAATTTATCTCCAATAAATACAGAACCATTATTCAGGTCATTTAATTCTAGTTTTACCAAAACCAAACAGATTTAATGTTAATTATTTTCTTAATTTTATTTATTAAAAGATAGACTTTTATAAAAATTTTTTATTATTATTTGTTAAGACTTATGGATTTAAGTATTTTAGCTAGAGTCTTATGATTTAATTCAAATATGTAAAACTTTTAGCGAATTTGTAGCATTTGTTCGTACTTTTGAGTCAAAATTTTCGAATTGTCAAAAAGTAAATAACTTAAATTAATAATATAATTACTACACAAAAAGGCACATTATTTTTAAGAATATGACAAACAGATTAAATGATAAGATTAAAGCGATTCTCTTTGATCTAGATAAAACCCTCCTTGAAATCGATCTAGACAAATTTATCTCGAATTATCTAAATCTTCTAGCACAATGCGTAGCGCCGTTAAATATACCTCCAAAGAGATTTATTTCAAAAATATTAAAGGCTTCTAAAGCTGTAGAAAGAAACAATGGGTATATTACAAATGAAGAAGTATATGCTAAAAACTTTTTCCCTTTAGAAGGGTATTCTCGCGAGGATGTTGAACCTTATTTCAATGATTTCTATGAAAATGGATTTCATAAATTAAAACAATTTTCTAAACAAAAACCTGAGGCAAAAGAGATAATCCAAACTGCTTTCGATAGGGGATACGATGTAGTAATTGCTACAATGCCAATATTACCAAGGACAGCGATTGAACAAAGGTTAGAATGGGCGGGTGTAGCAGATTTTCCTTATCGTTTAATAACAACCATCGAAAATTGTTGCGCTACCAAGTCTTTAACGCATCTAATCTATTATGAACAAATTGTAAATAGAATAGGTTATAGTGCTGAAAACTGTTTGATGGTAGGTGACGAAGAAAGAGATATTATAGCAGGAAGATTAGGTATGAAAACGTTTTTAATTACACAAAATAATAAAAAGCTAGGTCCGGAAATTCCTGATCCTACATTTAAAGGAACCTTATCTGATTTAAAACCTTTACTTTAAGAAATTTCATGGCTCTTCTTTTTTCCAAGTATAAGCTAATTGACTCATATTATAGATTGGAGGAGGAGGATCCTCTGTTAGCATTTTACCTAGACATTTTGCACACAAATAAACTTCCTTATTTTTCTCTTTAAAAAAGCACATGTACAAATTTTCTTGGTTTAGGCATCCCTCACACCTCATAGTACATCATAAACTCTCTCGCAAAAGAATAAAAAGATTATTATTAAAATCTCAATAAATAAGAATTGCACCTTTTTAATGAACATCTCCAATCAATCAAAAATAGTTAAATATATATTCAAACATTAGCACTTATATTGATTATAAGTTTTTTGTATCTCAGGAGTTAGGGTAAAATGAATGATCTGGTGTTAATATGTTTAATATTTTATATCTTTATAAGGATTTTAGGTTTAGGAGTATCAATTGATTTTTATTATGATACAAAAGATAAGAAATTTCTTATTTTTATAATCTGTTGGATTGTTTGGATCTTTGCAGCTTTTTTTCCAATGTTTTCGGCATTAACTCTCTCCAATAGCCAAAGAGAATTGTATCTTGTTTTAAACGCAATATTTGCTATGACAGGCGGATTTTTTTATCTATGGGGATTATTTAAATTTTTTATGAGTATCCAATTCAAAATTATGATGATTATTCTAATTACAATTTTATTGATTCCCTTTCTTATGCACTTCTTTATTAATTATTCCATCTCAGTACGATTTTCTAATACAATTTTGACTCTTTTATTGATAAGCACTTATATTATTCCTCCTTTAAAGAAGAAAGACTTTATAAAGTATTTAGGAAAATCTATAAGATGGTATTATGGAACAATTATACTATTTTCTATATATTTACCAGTCTCAATAATAACTTCTATGTTGGGAGAAAGCTATGGATTGTATGATTCTAATAATAATATCCTAATTATACTTAACTATGTTCCTGCTATTACTGCTACCATTATTGCAATTATTTTACTTTTACACTTGGAATACACTATTTCTTCTCAGCAGAAGTATGAATTAAAAGATAAATACTCTCATAGTTTGGGAAATATTATGCAAGTTATTTACAGCTCATCTGAATTACTCAAAAAAATTTCTCATTTAGATCAAGCAGAAGAGGAGAAATTAAATTTAATAGAAAGTAAATGTAAAGAAGCAGCTAAATTAATAAAAGAGATCAGAGAGATTTAATTAAAAAAATTTCGAATTAATAAAGAGGGATTACTATAGCTAAAATCTTTATTGTAGATGATGATGAAGATATTGTTGAGCTTTTTGAACAATTTCTAAAACTAAAAGAGCATGAAATTATTGCGAAAGCTTACAATGGTGACGAAGCTATAGAAATTTATAATAATTTAGAAATCGCTCCAGATATAATTTTAATGGATCATAGAATGCCTGTGAAAGAAGGTATAGAAGTAACAATAGAACTCCTACGTATAAATCCGAAAATCAAGATAATTTTTGTAAGCGCTGATTATACTGTTAGGGATAAAGCTCTTGAAGTAGGAGCAGTTGAATTTTTGGAAAAACCTATAGATTTCACATCTCTTTTTAAGATTATTGATAGAATTCTATAGCTTTTAAATTGTTCATAACATTTTCTAAATAACATACTGTAATTGAGCTACAACAGTAGTTCATAAAATTTTTTTTAATAAAAAAAATTTATTTGACCAATTTGGTGATTTCCTCATATCTAAAACAGTTTTGAACGTGATCATTTACCATACCTACAGCTTGCATGAAAGCATAACAGATAGTAGGTCCTACAAATTTAAATCCTCGTTTCTTTAAATCTTTACTCATCTCTTCTGATTGTTCAGTCTTTGATGGAAGTTCTGAGAGTTCTTTAAATTTATTATCAATCGTTTTATAATTAACAAATTTCCAGATATATTTGTCAAATGAACCAAACTCTTTCTGAGCATTTAAAAAAGCTTTAGCATTTGTAATAACGGCTTCAACCTTAAGTCTATTCCTAATGATGCCTTTATTTCCCAATAATTCTTCAACTTTCTGTTCATTATATTTGACAATTTTATCGTAATTGAAATTGTCGAATGCTTTCCTATAATTTTCACGTTTTTTTAGAATTGTCCTCCAACTTAAGCCCGCTTGAGCACCTTCTAATATTAAAAATTCAAAAAGAAGTTGATCATCATGGATTGGAGTGCCCCATTCAAGATCATGATAGGAAATCATCTGATCATCATTTCCAGCCCATCTACAGCGATTTACCATTTTAAACTAGCCTTTTATACTATATTATTAAAGTCTTAATGTTAAGAATCAAATTTATGATAAAAAGAATTCTAAAATATTAATTAATCTAATTTTGCATCATTATCTTGAAAATCTGGTCACATTCCAAGATGAAAGAAAAAGAATATAAATTACTAGTTTTTTATGTTCCTTAATGAGAGAACCTTGGAAAGATCTAATTGGCTTTTTTATTTTTTTAGGATTGAACTTTTTAGTCTTTTTTATTCGCACTCTATCAATAACACCCTACCAAATTTTAATCACAAATGTATTATTTACTATGGCTACAATCATGAGTATTCTTATTTTTGTCACATTTTTAAATAATTTATTAAAAAGAGATTTGGATCTAAAATATTGGGAAAAGTGGAAAAGAAATCATACTCAAGAACTTATAAATGATCCCTTACCTGAAGGATTTGGAGAAAGAAAAAAAAAATTGGAAGTTAAAGTTTAACAAAAATAATAAATTAAAAATTACAGATTTAATGTGGGCTAAATATGAAAGAAACATACCAAAGCTTGATTGCCTCATTGGCTTTTCTCTTAACAGGGTTATTAATGATTCTAATCGGTTATATTCGCGGGACTTATTATAGTGTAGTAATATTTTCATACATTAGTTTTGTCTTCTTTATTTTGAGTTTCATTGTATTTCTTACTTTTTTACATAGTATATTTCATAAGGATTATAAAGTAAGGAAACCGTCGAATCTAGATCCAATATTAGATGATACATATAAAAAATTCGCAGATAAAGACTAATTCATTTTATATTTCAATTTCTCCTAAACCTTTAGGTAGGTATAGAGTAGGCTTATTTAATAATAGTTAAAAAAATATTCACTCATCTGATCTTTTCTGTTCCAAACCCAGCGTATGAACTAACTTTCTCTGAAGTAGTTATTTTAGAGGAGACTCAAGTAGCTTCTGAAGAATATGGAAGTATAGATAGTAGAGTATGGCAATATACCGAATCTGAAAGTTTTCTTGCAAGTGCTACTCCAGAAAACGACGAGTATCAACTCACACTATCTAATTCACCGTTATTCTATCCAAGTTCTGAATGGTTAGACTATCTAACTATCTATGACGAGGAAGGGAATTATTACACCGCAGGAGTAACAGGAAATGATCATCAACTCCACTTTAATTCTCAGACTAATACATTTACTTGGAATCCCTCATTCAACCAATATCCTGAATACTTTGGAATGGAATTTGAAGAACCATTAATGGTTAACCCTAACATTACCCTCTATTTCGAATATGCAACAAATATGTCTTGGACTAAACCTATCGTAATAGAGGTTGAAAATATTGATCTAAGCTCTATTCGAGTCATATATGATTATAATTATTTACTTAAACCAGAATATTATGAATGGCATTCGTCCTTGTATGGATTCGATATATCCTACGAGAGTATCGCTTACTCGTTTAAGGACGAGTCTGAATACAAAGTGATACAATATTATTTTGAAGGTTTTACAGTATATACAAATGTTGCTGAATATACGCATACTTTTGATATCGGAGATCTTTCCTTTGAAGAGGATTTTGTTAATTTAAGTCTTTATCAAGTGATTGGAATTACTCCGACCTTAGATTATGAAATTTTGACTGATAATTCCGATTATACCATCACGTTTAACAAAACCTCCAAAGAAGTAAAGATAACTGATCTCAATTCTGGAGATGGTCTTTTAGATAAATTTGACCAAATTAACGCCGTGCTAAACTATTCTTGCGCTCCTATCTCAAGCTATACCGAAGTTTACTTTAAGAATGAATTTAACCAGACTTATCTTTCTGATCCAGAGGATACCTTCTATACTTATGCTGATATTGATTATCAATATACCACAACCGCGGGGGTGTTATTTGCGGAGAATTCTGCGATTATAACCAGCGATTCCACCTCATTTACGGCTATTGATTATTGCCGTAATACTGATATGAGTACTACCAATGAATTAATTGGCTACGGCTCAGAACTATATGATAATTTCGAAATTTATTATGATGATAGCTCCATTCTTTATGTTGCTGATGTTGATATGGATGGAGAGCCCGATTATAAACTTACTATTGATGTAGACGGAAACGGTGAATTGGATATCATTAAGTATGGTATTGATGATCCCCAAGGGTCAGGAGAAATCTATTGGCATACGGTGATCCAGGATTTTGAAAATTATCAAATTTCTGTAGATAATACTCTTGAGGAAGAACAGAAAACCCAATGGTTTGATATCGATGATAGAATCTTTGCCCACTTTGATTTCAATATCGGTACATTACTTTTATATGCTTTATGTCTACCAATCCTACCGTTCTATATTACTCAGATGATATTACCCGATGTAGATTATTGGGCCCAAAAATCCACTCAGAATGAAGTAAGGAAAGAGCAACATGTATATGTGTCATATTATAGCATTAAAGTTGATAACGATCGTGATGGACTTCCTGATACTCAAGTAGATTATGAATCTGCCGATATTGATATTTATTATGATGTTATCGAATATAGAGAGACAATATTAGCCGCAAAGTCTCAGAATATTTATACAATACTGGGAGAATATGTAGCTAGGAGTATTTCTTCCCTATTCGATGGGCCAAGAAATGACATTGTCTTTAACAAATTCCTCACGCAAGATCATTTGGAATCCGCTAATTTTAGTACTTGCCACTGGTATGTACAAGCAAATGCGCCTGTGCTAACCGCTACATATCGTAAATTCACTGAAAATATAACGACTTCTTATATCGACAGCTACAGCCAATCCACATTGACAATAATCGATTATGATGATGAAGGAGAAATTGAGGAGACTCGGACATACGAAGATGATTTTGATAACGGTGAGCTAGGAGTAGACGAGTTTTTCTCTGATTTAGTTGAAGAGCATTCCATCACTAATGTGGACTCAGGACAAGAATCTCAAATAAGTTTTGATCCTGATCTGCCTTTTACCCATTTTGAAAATCTCACATGGGATACCCAGACATGGGGGCCAGATAAGGTTCCCGTAAAATATGATTCCCTATATGTTGAGGGAGAGGGGTATAATTACACTTCCAACACGTTCGAACAAACCATCATCCTTAGAATCCCAAACAGGTATTCTTTGTATGAAGATTACGGTATCTCTTCACGATACAGAAGAACAGATAATGGATGGGCAGAATTTAGAGCCACCGGAATATTAATAAGACCTCTTGACGGTCAAGTGTATTATACTTCCGACGCGGAGGCGTTTGCTGAAGGAACCGCGAAGACGAGTGGATTTTATTTCTATTATGATAGCGATCAAAACGGATTTTATGAGACGGTATATATTTTAAGTGATGTATATCGTAGACCTGATGCTTCTGGATTAATGCAATTTAATGTTATGTCCATAGGATATAACTATGATGGTTATCATGATCTAGTACCCTATGAACGATTAGGAGAAGTCACGAATTCTGAGACTAATATTGACAGTTTAGGTCATGAGTCGACGAAATTTGGCACCAATTGGGTGTATAACTACAATAAGCTTGGTAATTGTAAAATGCTATGGGAGAGAAAATCCGACCTAGAAGAACTGGGNNAAATTTTCTTCCTTATTTTATGAAATCAGACACGAGACCTATTCTAATGCATGGCAGGAGTATAGGAAACAGTTAGCCGGAGATATTATTGAGCAAGTATTCATGTCTGTGACCGCTGGGCTTCTAAGTGCTTATGTTGATACTGTGTTAACTGTATGTTCATGGGGTTTCGGGAAAGCTCATGCCACATTTTTTGCTCATTTGACCTATTTCATTGTATATACATTGATGACTAAGCTTTCCATTGACTTTAAGCTTCAAGCCTCTCAAGCTAAGGATCGGTCTCAAGCATTCCAACCCGTTTCACAAGAAAATTACGAGCCCACATCCCTTAACAGTAAAGCCCTTGGTGATAGATATTTACAAGATTCCATGGCTGCGGCTCTTATAGGACATCCTGGAGGATATTATACTACCGTTAGTGGCGGCGATTCCAGCGGATCTTATACCGCTCAAGCATTGGTGAGTCCTCCAAGTATATATCGGTTAAAAAATGCATTCGGGGGATTTGGTATATTATTAGCACAGAACTTATGGAGCATGGGAGAATCTGATCCAGACGTGTTTACCGCTCTTGATTTCGACGATCGCAATTTAGACATTTTATTACATGCTAGTGAATTACCTTCCTATAACCAAAGACAATATTATACTTACGAAAATACCAGAGAATCTAATAATCTTTATAATCTCTACAAATTTACCACTTTAGGATATCTTGAAAGCCGAATACGGGAAGTTTCGGATTATCAGCTTACCACCATAAGACCTACTTGTGTTGATGGACATCCTGCTTATGAGTTTGTCAATGCTGAACAATATGGAACAGTATTACCCCAACAGACACTATTTAGACCAATAGTTTTGAGTGAGAGAAGTTATTCAAAATTAGCACCACGTCGTGGTCACCTGATTGTGACTGCCCAATGTAAAGATTACGGCAATACTAAAGGTGTAGATCCCTATGAACTGATTCCCATCGAAGTTTTAGCGGGTTATGAGGCAAAGATACCTCTTATGAATAATAGTTTCTTTTATCCGATAATTTCTGTTGTCATTGATGTGGTGAAAGAGACTGATTCTGAGACGGAGTATTTTGCTAAGTCTCTCATTATAGATCAATCCTATTATACACTAGATTCCGGAAATTTATATTTCACAAAATCGCTTGAATCAATCATTTCAGAAAAAGTTCCTAATTTCGAAGAGGTTTTGAGTCAAACATGGATAACCGAATTATTTACCTGTGAAATTTATTACGATGTTCATATTTACTTTAAAGTGTTTACGCCCGACACCACAGAGGAGACACATCAATTAGCTTTATCTCAAGCGACATTTTACTCAATTATGGATTATTTCAACCAATTCACCTATGCCCAAGTTACGGCTAATATGATCTCAGAAATTGCCTATACCGAGACATTGAGCTTTTGGTCCACCTTAATCAGTGCCCCACTTGTCTTATTAGGGTCTTGGACCATAAAGGGAACCGATGAAATGATCAAGCAGGCAGGCATGAAAGTAGTTGAAGGTACCCTTAAGAGTCAGGTAGTTAAACTATTAGTTGTTAAGTCAGTAATAAGTTGTCTACTTGCACCTCTTCAAGAAGTGCTCGAAGAGATTATACTTGATGGATTTACGGAAGCTTTAATAGAAAACATGGTGGATATATGGGGGCTATCAGATGAGATAGGTTTCTGGTTATCTTCGCTAGCTACCTCAGGGCGAGAAGTAGGGGGCGCTTTAGGACGGCTTGCCTTAGGTGCCAAAACGGATACAAAATTAACCCTTAAATCTATGTTTTCTCTTATAAAGGCCAAGATCACAGGAGATACTGAATTAAAGAACAAAGTACTAACTGATCTTCAGTTAAAACAACAACAAGACGCACAAAAACACGCAGAATTGAATACATGGCAAAAATTATTCAAAGGCGGTCTTCTCAAAGGATTTCTCATGCTCACCTCAAGCCTCTTCTTAGGCTCATTTAGTTTTATGGCATTAAGGGGTTTTAGTACCATGGTTGAGAGCACCACCGAGGTAGCACCTAAAGCTTATATCGAGCATAAGATCCGACAGCAAGTAAGAGAACATAATGAGGCGAGAGCAGAGCTCAATGAAATGTACAAGGATGACAAATCCATGTCTCCTGAAAAGATATTTTTAGAAAACTTGAGAGTTCCTGCTGGCGTCGATCAGGAAGTTTATGATGACCAGTATAGAGATCTCCAGCAAGATTCGGACGATGACACAAAGACAGACTTAGACGATGCTCCAATTGTAGATGCCTCTAGACTTTTTGATCCTAATCCAAGGATTGATACGTTGATGAGTCAGCTAAGGCTTACGAATAAATTCCAAGATATTCAATTAAGAAATTGGGTTTCTGAACTCTCTCAAGATAGTCGATTTGAGAGCAAGAAAGCAAAACTAAATCAAATAATTGAGAACAAGGACAAAGTCAGCTTTCTTGAGAATGTTGAATCAATCAGGAAAGTTGTTAGAGGCGCTCTTGAAGATTTCCCAACACAATTAAGATATATGGATTATACTGGTATTGTTCTTTATGATCCCAAACATATAGGGTTCGGTTTCAGACTAGGTCCAAATGCAAATCCCAAGGTTACTGGAAATATGCAGTTTCGAGAAGATTTTGTTGAGACTCTTACCACTACAGAATATGCACAAGAATTGCAGAAAGCTTATGACACCAAAAAACCTTTAAATGTATATCTTTATAAGCAAGGAGAGTTCATTCTAATGCCCCAATCGGCTCAAAGTCATTCAGAATGGTTAAGTCAGCAAGGTCATAATATCAAATCTGATAAGATCGTTTTATTACCAAAAGACGGAAGTAGTAGCTTAATAAATAGATATCTTCCCATCTATTCGGAAGGGAAATGGGACACTTCTCAAACAAGTCCTTATTTTGCAGAACTAAAGATATTTTTTGAGAAGCTAGAATCCATTTTAAAATCTTCCAAATTAATTAAATCTAGATCTGAAATTAATGGGATTCTTAAACTGGATTTTGGAAGTGGAATTGATTCGGAAATTTATGAATTGAGCAGATATAATCAAGATGGCACACTTAGTAGTAATGAAGTTTATTGGAATAAAAGAGAAGACACACTGAATCGCTGGCAAGTAAGAATTTCTAATTTTATTGAAAAATCGATAATTACCCCAAACCGAAGAAAAGAGTTGTTAAATCTAATTAATAAGGCTTTCAATGAATACCACAGAATTTCAGGATATGCTTATAGACACCCTCTTTACCGTTCAGCTAAATTAACTCTCTTTAAAGCAGGGGAGGTTTTGGTAGATTCTGGTGTCTTGGAATATAATTTTATAGAACATATATATAAGCTACTTAAGTCTTTTAACAGACCTACTCCTAAAAGCCTCTACGATAAGTTCTTTAGTAATCCGAGAGTTAAGACCAGAGATTCTACAGTTGAAAAGATAAGAGATAATATCATTTATGCCGCAGAAAACACTCCAGACACCAAGTTTAGTTTAATCCATATGGAGAAAATTAAGGAAATATTTGCGGAATATTTAGAAGAGCTTCATGATTTCAAAGCAAGCGAGACTAACTTAGAAGCTTATAAAAACACAGAAAGACGTCAATTAATTCAGACTTTGTTAGATGAGAATAAAGCACTTCGAAAATTATTTGCTAGATCTGTTTTAGATTTTCAAAAGCTTATATTANNCACAGAGTTTTTAGTTTCCTAAGACAAGAAAACCGCCCTTATCATGATACACTTTTTAGTATGATTTATAACAGTTACGGCTGGTCAGTAAAGACTTTTCAAAAATACGGAATATCGGTTTCTTATGATGATATAAAGCAAATGAGAACAAATATCAAGAAAAATGTCTTTGACTGGATTCTTAATACGAATTATAAGTCTCCACTGGTTAACAAAAAATTACTGCGGAAGTCTAATGATAAGATTTTCGCACCTGAACTTGATTTGGTATTTGCACTTTATGTTGCTGCTAGAGAAAAGACCAATAATCCAAAACTTGATTTTAACGGAATTCAAAAGTCGAAATTATATAGACAGTCAAGTTTACTGAACAATTTGGTGAAGGGAGAGAGATTTACCGCAAAGACCATAAAAGGATTCCAACGTACAATAAAGGATTGGATGAACCAAGAAAGCGGTCAGAAGACTAGCTTAAGGAAGGCTATTGCTTATGGGCACGCTCTTAGCAAATTATCTATGTATGCTCGACTTCGTAGACTCAATTTGAGAGGTGACACCTATTCAAAACAGCGAGGGATATTCAATAGTCGTCAAGCTAAAGTATATAATATTATACTGGGATTAGGGAGACAATTAGGGTTTGATCCAGGTTTTTTTACTCCTATTGATGATCAAGAATTTGACATGAACAAAGGAGCTCGACAGTTATTCAAATCTCTAGGTAAGAAAATTTACATGGTTATACGTCATCACTTTCGTAATAACCCTGATCGCTCATCAATCGCTTTAGCTGATCAGGTGATTATTGACACAAGAACTCATACTAATTGGGAATCAAACTTTAATGAGGATGAGGCTCTCGTCGCGATACAAGTATTTGAAACTCTTACAAAGTATAACAGACCTGTTAAAGAGAGTGATATACAAAATGAATTTGCTAAGCACGGGGATAAATACTCATGGATTATGTTTAATTGGTTAAATAGTTATGATTTTGAAGAAAACCTTAGATTATTTAACAAAAGAAAAGAACAAATTACGACTATGCCAATTGATAAATTTCTGAAGAATAATTTTCCTAAGGCATACGAGAAGTTTTTTAATACTATGCTAAAGACACATCGAGCAATGGTCCTAGAAATAATACAAGCAATGCATCCAAACGTTGATGTATCTGAAATTGTAAATCTAGGAACAAATAGCGACCATATCGGTCCTTTTTCGACAGTATTCGATGAGATTTTAAGAATGTACAGAAATTAAATTACCTATTTTGTTTTTTTATTACCTAATGATATTACCCCACCTGTGGTCCCCAAACATTTAAATATTGACAAGGATATATGATTTTTATGAGAGACAAACGAGCAATTATAATAAAGGCACCACGTTTGCAAAATATAAGGAATAATTTAAGGCTTCTCTGGCTTAAAACAGTAAGTCAGCGTTGGAATGAATTGTTCGATAAAATGGAAGTTCTTGAACGAGATAGTGGAGGAAAGTATAGATCAGTTGACGAAATGACCTCCGAGGAGAGGAAGAAGTTTCGTGAATTTCAAGAGGAGCAGAGTAAGTTAAGAGATTTAGCTAATAGGTCGATTTGTAAGTGTTTAGTATGTGGAAAGGTAGATCAAGACATGGTATACAATAAGACTTATGATGCGTGGTACTGTACTGAGTGTTATGGATTGGAACGTCGTGTAGCGTTAAAACGTGTAGAAACTCGTCGTCAGAAAAGAGAAGAATCGTGTGAAGAGAGGGCAATCAGTGACCATTCTAAGACCTTCCTTTAGATAACGGTTAAGGTATTAAAAAATAAAATAAAATTAATTTAATAAACAACTCCAGGTGTGCCCAAGCCTAGGCCTAGACGTGTGCGCTTATAATTAGATCAGCAAACAATTTCATATCATTAAGGAGCATGTTCAATTTATCCTGAGAATCTCTATCCAAATCGCCTGATTTCATTACTAATACAGAAATAATATACTTGAAGATATGAAGTTCAACCTCCTTACCGTCACCATCTCGACCCCAGAATTTACTGGAGTCTGACATAAAAATGTTTTCTCTGACCGTATTACAGGCGTTTATAAAGTCTCTTAGATCTCCTCGCAAAGTTAGACCACTACTAACTCCCTGAACGTTATGGACAATAACATTACCTGAGATATCCGCAATAATTACTTTAGCCTTAATCTCATCTAATTGTTTTTCAGCTTTTTCTACATGGGATTTTAATTCTGCATATTCTGAAATTAACACATCTCGGAATACTTTAGCTAGTTTATCCTGTTCATAAATACTTGTGAGCATGTAATCGAAATCATAATCTTTAAAGAGATCTAAAAAGATTTCTTTGGCATTCTTCACATTAGTATCAAGAAGCTCTTTCTGATAGTCCTCAGTGTCATACTTATGTAAGAATAAGAAGATCTTTGGTTTTTCATTGTTCTTACGATATAAATCTAATAGACTTATAAAATATTCCTTTGCATCATTAAACGTATGAGGTTC
>JABAHP010006808.1_pt2 | contig 18511 bp, 28 predicted proteins | sample 7062081 | NCBI WGS metagenome assembly JABAHP01 (sample SAMN14534357, study PRJNA622989) | marine sediment metagenome | biome: marine biome [ENVO:00000428]; feature: marine pelagic biome [ENVO:01000023]; material: deep marine sediment [ENVO:00002113] | place: India: Gulf of Kutch | collected...
ATTGCCGGCGTCACCATCGGCGAGGCTGTGACCGTGGGCGCGTTGGCCACGATCGTCAGAGGTGTGCTCGAGGATACCGTAGTGGAGGCGGGAACAAGCATTGGAAACCACGTCAACATCGGCCATGGGGCGCACGTGGGCAAACACTGCATTCTTGCCCCGTACGCCGCGATTGGCGGCTCGGCGCGCCTTGGCGATCATGTGACGGTGTGGCAGCACGCCGCCATTCGAAACGGCGTCAAGGTCGGCCATGGCGCGGTGATCGCCCAGGGAGCCAGCGTGGTCTGCGACGTTCCGGACGGCGAAATATGGGCCGGCATTCCGGCGGAGCGAATGCTTTGAAAGGGTCGCGGCAAACGGTGACAGCGGGCGATCGGTTCGGGGATCGTATCGTGATCAAGGAACGCCCTGCGCCGGACCGAACCGGCCACCGCATTGTGCTCTGCGAGTGCGCCCGGTGCGGAACACGGCGGTACTATCGTTTGGACTGGCTCAACGCCGCCCATGCGCGCCTCTGCAAGACGTGCAACGCCAGGAGGGTAGCCCGGCGATGATACCGTTTGCTGGCACCACACTCCTTTGCCTTTCAGCCCACGTCGACGACGAGGTGCTTCCGGGAGGTCTCATCTCCCGCGCGCAAAGGGACGGCGCGTCCTGTTTGGTGGCGACGTTTAGCCCGGCGGTTGAGTCGCTTCCTGTGGGGTTCGACAAGGACGCGATCTTGAAGGAGTACGAGAGCTCGGTCACTCTCTTGGGGCTTCGCGTGGTGTGGCGCGACGACCTGCCAGTTAGGTCGCTCTGGCGGCACACCGACGAGGTACGCGAGCGCCTATCGATCATTCGGCGTGAGGTCGAACCCGACGTGGTGGTGTGCCCGGCCTCCTCGGACGTTCATCAAGACCACCGTGTGATCTACAACGAGGCGCTTCACATCTTTCGCAACTGCCGGCTTGTGCTCGGTTGGGAATCGCCAAACAATGAGCGCGGCTCGTTTGATGCGCGCATCTTCGTGGAGCTCTCGCCGTTTGACGTTGCCCGAAAGCGCGATGCGTGGCGCTGCTACCGTAGTCAGCGTGCTCGGAGCTACTACGACGCCGAGGTGATTGACGCCATGGCCACGGTGCGCGGGGCTCAGTGTCGAGCCGAGAGCACGTTTGCCGAGGCCTATGAGCTCATCAGTATGACGATATGACGATGCTCTACAAACGCGGCGATCCTGACGGCTGCCGAAATCTTCAGCTGCCGCAGCCCTACTACGAGCGCATCTACGCCGAAGATCGCCACAAGAAGCGCGGCACGTGGCGGATCTGGCAAAAACAGCCGGGCAAAGCTCTCTGGTACGCCGCGATGGAGCTTGCGACGCCGCCGATTCTCGACCTTGGCTGCGGCGCGGGCCATTTGGCCCAGATGCTGGACCAATTCGGCCGTAAAGACGACTACGCGGCCGGTATTGATTACTCGCCGTCAGCCGTGGCCATGGCGAAAAAGCGCGCACCGTGGGCGCATTTCGTGCGCGGCAGCGCCGTCGGTCATCTGCATCTTCTTTCACGTCCGTTTTACAAAACCGCCGTGCTTCTTGAGCTATTGGAGCACATCTACGAAGACCGCGAGCTAATCGCCAAGATTCCCGCCGGGCGCCATATCGTGGCGAGCGTTCCGGACTTTCCCACGCGCGGCCATTGCCGCTATTTCGGCACCGCCGAGGAAGTGAAACAGCGCTACGGTCGTCTCATGACGTTTGACCGCATCGTGGTCGAACATGGCCTTGCCAGCGACAATCGCTGGTTTGTCTTTCGAGGAAAACGACGATGAACCAACTCCCCATGTTTCCGGTTTACGCCACGGCAGATGGCGCGTTTCCAACGCTGCGTGACGCTGCCCTGTTTTTGCAAACCGTCACGGCCAACCCGGGCCACGCTTTAGAGCGAAGGCCCGGTGTGAAGCCAGTGATGGAAAGGTACACGCGGCGCGCTGTCCGCGTGCGAAAAAACACGTACGATCGCTCCACGCTACTTGCCGAGGTACGCGCGCGGCCTCCGAAGCCGCCGCCATTGGTTTTGAAGCTCTATCCGCGCCGCCACGGTACGCTGGTTGCGCATCCCGAAGAGGTCGCCGATTTGGCCATCGACGCGCTCGCGCGACACATCGAGGACACCTGGGATTCGAGCATGCCGCATGTCGTGTTCCATAGCTCGGGCTACGACACGCGTCTTCTCTGCGCGATTTTGCGCCAACTGGCTTCCAAGAACGGCATGGACTGGATCGGCGACATCAAATTCGTCTGCTTCGAGCCCGAACTCTCCGACGCCCACCGCATCTGGCTCCATCACGACTGGCCGGGGAACACCTGGGAGCCGATCTATCCACACGATGGTCCCGAGGACTACTACGCCCGATGTCTCGATTTTCGTACCGTCGGGCGGCATCTTTCGGAATCCGAGCGGTTCTGGGGCGGACCGCTTTTGACGCAGCTCGCGCTTACGGAGCGCGGCATTCTCACCGATGAACCCATGCAAGGCATGACCGCCCTTTTCGGCGACGAGATCGCGAAATGGAATCGCCTCCGCTGGAACGACGTCGCATGGTTTTTTTCGTGCTTCTTTTTCGACAACCCGGGCATTTTCCCGGGAAGGCCCGACTGCCGCTTCATCACGCCGTTTGCCAGCACGCCGTATCTCGAGGTCTTGACCGCATTCCGAATCCCGCTTCCGATTGATCACTTTAAACTGCTCATGATCGAGCGCGTTGACCCTGCCCTGGTGGATCTCGAGCGCTTTCCCAACTGGCGCTTTCAGGCCAAGGACGTGCGCGCCAAAAACGTGCGGGCGGAAGCCAAGCGAAAAGGTGCGTCGCCACACGAGATCACGCCGTTCATTGATCAGCAGAAAATCAGCGAAGCCACTGCGCAATCAATGGAGCGCGATTACAAGGAGAGCTGGTACGCGCAAACGTTTGGCCCCGCGACGCTTTCGTTTGTGGGCGATCGGGCGTTTCGCTACTGGGACGATCGCAACACACACTACATGAAAGCGGCGATTTACCAGCACCTTATCGACGAGGGTGTCGACGTCAGAGCGCCATGATCTTTCCGCAAGCACTTCTCCTCGACGTTACGCGCCGCTGCAACGCCCAATGCTTGGTGTGCGGCCGTCGGTTCTGGCCAAAAGGCACCAAGCTGGTGGATATGCCGCTTTCCCTTGCGCTGCGGCTGATCGATCTTCCGCCAATCGATCGCGTGTGTTTCGGGCAATACGGCGAGCCGTTGCTTTGGCCCTACCTTGCACGCGCCGTCAAATACGCGTCCACCCGCAAGCTCTTCACGTGGATGACGACCAACGGCCAGCTCCTCCACGAGAGCGCGGCCACAAACCTCCTCGCCGCTGGCCTCGGTAAGATCATCATCTCCATCGATGCGCTGGATGCCGCGATTTACGAAACGCTCCGCCCAGGTCTTTCGTTCTCCAAGGTGCTCCGCAACCTCGAGACCTTCGTAGCGCTCCGCGACCGCCATCAGGCCGAGACGACCGTGGTCGTCAATTTGGTGCGCAGTTCGGAGAACGCGCAATGGCCGGACGATGATGTGCGCGCGTTCTTTCGCGCGCGTGGCGCCGACGGCGTGGCCGTTACGCCCGAGATTGATGTCAGCCCTCCGCGCGACCGGACCGTCGACGGCGCACCGATTCACTGCGAACGTCCGTACGAGCACCTCACCGTCAGAGCCGACGGCCAGCTCATGATGTGCTGCCGGGATTGCCACGACGTGGCGGGGTTTCTCGGCGATGTGCGCGAGAATGACCCGATAGAGATTTTCAACGGCCTGGCTATGTCCTCGATTCGACGTGCGCTTGAAACCGGCGTCGGCCTTCCGTCGATCTGTGTCGGCTGCCGCGCTCATTTCGCCGATTGCCGCCGTCCTATTCGTGCCCAGGAGAAAACGCGATGAAACTGGCGGTGGTAACGGCGCTCTGGGGCCGGCCGCGTACGTCGGCGATCATGCTCGATTCGCTGGCGCTGCAGAAAGAACGATTAGCCGATCGTCTGGATTTAGAGGTGGTCGCCGTGGGGTCGGAAGGCGAGTGGTCGGCGTGGCTCGCCGAATCATCAGGCGCGTACTACACCAGTTGCGAAAACAAACCACTGGGAAGAAAGTGGCAAACGGCTCTTGCGCGCGCTCGGCGCGAACATCCCGACGCGGTGCTCGTTCTGGGGTCGGACAACATTGTGAACGACGCGCTATTCGACGCCTACGCAGCGCACCTCGATAACGGCTACGACTACGTGGCGCTCATGGACGCGCATCAATACAACGTCTTTCACCGCACGCTCATCCACTGGCCCGGCTACGAGGGCAAACGACGCGGCGAGCCCATCGGCTCCGGTCGCTGCTTTTCCCGCGCGCTTCTCGACCGAATGAAGTGGCAGATTTGGGAGCCTCACTACGTCAGGGGGCTGGATTACTCGACCACCCAACGCCTCGTTGCCATCGATCACCGGGCGATGCGCATCTGGCAATACCGCAGCGACGTCCGCCACCTTGGGATCAAGGTCAAAGGGGCCATGAGCCCATCGCTGCACAAACACAAAACGTCTGCGTCATTGGATCTGAAAGAACTCGTCACCTGGTTCGGCCAGGATATCGCCGCGCGCATTCTGGCGCTCTAGCTCGCGGCACGCCTCCTGGTGAGCGCGCAGAAAAATGAGCCGGATCGGCTCCATGCAGTAGGCACACGGCGCGCAGAAGCACTCGGCGGCACAGCCGCGCCACGCATGGTGATCATGGCAGGCGCAGTCGCACCGCGTCGTAATCAGGTAACCCCCCATATGTAATCCAGACTACCTGATACGCTCGCAGATGTCGCCACCTGGCTGCCACAGATCATAGGCACGGCCCATGATCCGCCGCAGGTCGCCGTCCCAGGTCGACCAGCCCTCGCCGGAGGGGTCAGCGTCGTTTCGACCGGTGTTTTGGGGGTGAATGGTCGCCACGTAGGCCCGAAAGCACCGCCGAGCTCTCGAGAACCAGCGCGAGCTGGGCGTACTGCTCAGGCGTCATGCCGTTGGTGAAGCTGGCGTCGGCCGACCGGTCCGCGCGGCTGTCAAATCGACGAATCGAGGCCCAATAGGTGCGCTGAAACACCACGGTGCCGCCGAGAAAATAGGGGGTTTCCGGCGGTCCAGGTTTGGCGTATTTCCACGTCTTCCCCGTGCCGATCCGGTGAAACAGCATCTCCCGGGCCCCGGCAATCAGCCGCCCTGAGGGCACGAGCCGCTCCATGGTGGCCGTCAGCCGCCACGGGGCATGCCAGTCATCGTCGGCCCAGAGCGCCACATAGGGCCCGCGGGCGCGCCTGACGCACTCGTTGTACTTCTCGCCGAGTGTCATCCGCGTTCGGCTGAGGTGAATGTACCGGACGCTAGGATCGTCGGGCAGAAGGTCAATCACCACGTCTGGCCCATCGCCAACCACGAGCAGATCCGCATAGGGCCAGTCCTGGGCCTGAAACCAGCGGATCGCATGCGGCAAAAACGCCCTCCGATCCCCGGTCGTGGGGCAAACGCAGGTTACATGGGGGCGCACGCGTAGGCCTCCTCGATAAGGTCGAGATCCGCGCCCAAAAGCCCGCGGATATCGCCGGACCATGGCCGCCATTCCGGCGCATCCCAGTTTGCCTGCCCGCCGCCGGTTTTCTGCCCGTGCCGGAGGGCAACGGTGACCGCGTCTCGATCCACCGTCAGCCCCGTCGTATGGCGCTCCAGCGCCCTGTGAATAAAGACCGAATCAATGCCTCGGTTTCGCGTTTCGTCGAACCTGACGCGCCTCCAAAGCTGCCTCGAAACGAGCAGAGAGTTCCCGGGCTGCCACGGCCTCTGCGAACGGTAGCGAAACTCCCAGGCCTTCTTCGTGTCGAGGTCGTAGTGGACGAGAGGAGCTCCGCTAACCATCTCGACGCGCGCGTTTTGCGCCGCCCGGAGCGTAACCTCGAGCCTTTGCGGCGCCTGCCAGTCGTCATCGTCCCATTTGGCGAGCCAGGGGTAGGACGAGGCCACGGCGGCGATGTTGTGCTTGGCGCCCAGCGTAATCCCGGGTTCGCACGAAACCAGCTTGACGCGAGAAACGCCCATGAAACAGGCCGCGAGCTCGGCCAGATCCTCGGACACGACCACGAGCTCGAGGGGGCCCTCGTAGGTCTGCCGCTCCATCCAGCGGATCGCGAGCGGAATGCACCAGCGCCTCGCGGCGGTGGTGGGCATAAGGCAGCTGATTCCGGGGTCCACAGGACGATTCTACCGGTTTTCGCCGCGTGATATGCTGTTTCCATGATCGGACAGCAACGCCTCGGAGTGGCCGCCTCTATCACGCCCGATACCGGCATTCCGACCGGCAACGAGGCCAATAGGCTCGTTTTGGCGTCGACTTGGAACGCGAACCTTTTGCCTACCTGCTGGATTCTCGGCGTTCAGATCACCAACGTGCAGAGCCCGCAGATCGCATTCGAGGCCGACCTTTACCTCTGGGGCCGCGACGCCCAGCAATCCCTCTGGGGCCGGCTCGGCGAGAACGAGGGCCAACTAAACGCCGGCACCACGTTTCAGGGCACGGCCGGCGATGGCTGGTGGTTCGTGTTTCAAAACCTCGAGGTCTGGCAGGACCTCTACATCCAGCAGGCCAACCTGGTGGGCTCGCCGACGATCACCTGCAGCCTCTACCCCATGTACGAGCAAGCCGTCGAGCTCCGTGGACTGTGATCGTTGCCCGGTCCGCACAGACTCTTCGTCGCACGGGTGCCTGTCGACGCTCAGGGGCGACCCGATCTCAAGATTCCCGATGACGTCGAGTACTGGAATGAGATCCCAGGATTCATCTGGCACGCCTACGGTCGCGGGCACACGCTCGCTGTCATGAAGCTCGGCGAGCTCGTCGGCGGCGACTGGGGCATCTGCGGCGTGGGAGATAACGCCGTCATGTCCTGGCTGACCAACCACGGCGCGACGGTTGAGCTCTTCAAGGATGCCTGGGACGATCCAACCTATCGCCAGTGGCTCGAAAATCACGGCGTGCAAGCAGACGCCGAAGGAAACCCCCTTGCGCCCATCAGCTACGCCGGTGATTCCGCCGTCGGTTTGGCAGAGGATTGGGCAGAAAAACTTCCGGTCCCCTAATGCCCTGCGGATGCAAAAGCTGCTTTGCGAAAGCACGCGGATTCGAGGTGCCGCGCGGTTCCTCGTTCGCTGGTGACTTCAGCTGCCGGCTAGCGGCGACTGCATGCGTCGATCCCAACGTTCTTTTCAACGCCGATTTCACCACGCCCGTCACGCAACCCTTTCCCAGCTCGTCCGCGGAGATGACCGCGCTCGGAGTTCCAGCGCCCACGTCCATCTTTCTTCTCGACGAAACAGGCGGCGCCAACTTTGCCGATCGGGTCGCCTCCAACGATCTCACGCCGCAAGGACTGGCCACGTCCGAGGCCTGGCAGAACCAGCGCGCCATTGGTCTCTTTGATGGCACCGACCTCTACTCGAAGAGATGTTTCGAGACCGAACAGGCATCGACGGGTAGCGCTGATGCCGCGAACAACACCATTTTCGACGTCGATGGTTCGACCAGTATCGCGTTTTTCGTCTTGTTCAAAAGCGTTTTGGGCGATGCGCCGACGGGTTCGCCGCTCATTCTGCAGAAGCGTGGACCTAACCCGTATCCTGGTTACGAGCTTCGCTTCGACGTTACGGGCGCGGGCGTTTTAGACTGGCGTGTGGACATTGGGGCGCCCGCGCCGACGGAATGTACTGTTGCGCTTGACCACCGCGACGGTGCGTGGCACGGCGCTTTGGCGATCCTTGATTGGAACGCCAATAGCCAAGCCCTCTACACAGATCTCGGAAACACCTCTGTCGTTCCTCCGGCCGGAAGCCCGTCCAATACCGGTATCTTTTCGATCGGCCAAGGCATTTTGGCCAACGCGCCCGGACTGCAATACGCCTATCTGGCCGTTTGGGTCGGCGCGAACGCCGAAGGCATGGGCGCTGCTGATTTTGCCCTCTTGTTTCGACACGCCACCGATCCCACCGGCCTTCTCACCACAGCCTCGCACGCCAGCCTCTTGGGTGATGTGGTCGCCGAAGCTCCTTCCTTCGGCACGTCGCTCTGCGAATACTCGTCGTCGCAGGTCCCGCTTGGCTACAACGCGAATCTGACGAACTCGCTCAAGATGGGCCTTCGCTGCAGCCCGGCGGTTACCAACCTTCTCACCAACAGCGACGACGGCCGCGTCGCGCCGTGGCTCCGTGTCAACGTCGGCGTAACTGGCACTCCTTCGGAGCGTAACGACTCCCCTCGCGGTATGCGCGAAGCCTACCGCTTCCGCGCCACCGCAGCCAACGGCTACATCTACCAAGCGTTCGCCACCGCCGCCTCCACCGAATACACCATCGCGGTCTTTGTCAAACGGCATACGCTCATGGCTGTCGACGTGCCCGGGCGTTTGGTGTTCTACGACGTTTCAGGAGGCGCCGAGCTCGCCAGTCAGGCATTTACGGCCACCAGCGAGTGGCAGCGTGTGTCGCTCACGGCCACGACCAACGTCGGGCAGGTCAACTCGCAGATTCGCATCGAAATCACGACGCAAAACGACTATTTCACGTTCTTTCGCGCGTCGGCGTGTCTCGGTCCTTATGCACCGCCTATTTACGCTTTCGGCGGCGCGGCGACGCAGGCGCTTACCGATTTTCGCATTGCTGGCGTTGCCGGTCAGTACCTGCGATCTCTTCAGGGAGAGATGGATATCGTCTACGCCAGCGACGTCGACAACACGCCCGGATTTCAGCGGCATCACTACTACGCTGACGGCGGGGCCGCGCCCAACCGTCACCGGTCGCTCACTAACGCTATTCGCCAGCCGCTCTGGGCCGTGAACAACTCCGCAGGCGTGGCGCATTCCACGTTTACCGGCGCGGCTGCCGATCAAAGCGTCGAGCACGATATTCGTCACCTGTGGAATTCCGTCAATCCGCTAAGCGGCGGCATTCACGTTTTCGGCGTCGATAATGGGGTTTCTTACAACAGCGGCGCGGGTTCGTACACGGCCACCGAAACCGTCACCACCATCCATATTGGCCAGGACGGAGCGGCTAACAATCAGCTGCGCGGGCTTCTCGCCACCATGACGTGCTACGACGGCCCGCGTTGCGCGACCATCGATCTCTTAGTGTGATCATGCCCTGCGGATGCAAAAGCTGTTTCGCGAAAGCACGCGGATTCGAGGTGCCGCGCGGTTCCTCGTTCGCTGGTGACTTCAGCTGCCGTCTTCTCGCCGAAGAGCCCGAGCCACTCACGCTTCTTCTCGACCTCGACTTTTCCACGCCCGTCACGCAGGCGTTTCCGACCACCGACGCTGGGCTCGCAACGCTTTTCGGCAACCGGACGCCCGACACGATCTACGATTTTCAGGAGGCGGCTGGAAACCCTGTGATCGATCACGTCGGCACCGCCAACCTCGGCACGTTTACCGGGGGTAGCCGCCAAGCAGCGCTTTGCCCCGGCATGTGGACCGGCGCCGATTGGACGAGCAAGCTTTCGTTTGATTTTGTAAACGGAAGCTCTCGAAGCGTTGCCGCCAACAACAACACGGACCATGACTTTACGAACGGTTCGTGGGCTTGGCTATTCGTTTGTAGGTACAAGCAAACACAGTCGCAGCTAAACACGTTCACCAAACGCGGCGGCAACACGGCGGCGGATCCTGGCTACGCCATGCAAATGGACGGTTCTGGCCAGACCGAGTTTCGCATTTGCGATGGCGTTGCGGAGGCCAACACGTTCGTCCCCGTTGCCGCCGATAACGGCGCCTACCACGTTTTCGTCTTCGTCTGCGACCGCAATACCGACACGATCTACATCGTGAGCGACATTGGTTCGAGCGCGGTTGTCGATATCTCCGCCATCGGCAGCTTGACCAACGCGGCTACGTTTACGCTCGGCGCTTCCGTTACCATTTCGCAAGGATTCGGCGCGCTTTACATGGCGCGTTTTACCGGTTCGGACGCCGAGGGAATTGGCCAATCCGAGGTGCGCTCGTTTTGGACGCATGGTTCCGATCCGACAGGACGGCTCACGACGCGCTCACTTGGAACGGTCCACGGTGTCGATCTTCAAAGCGACGCTGACGGCGTGCTTTTCACTGAATACGACGTGGCCTCGGTGACGGGCGATCAGATTCCTCTCGGTTATGACGCCGCGCTCACCAACGCCAACAAAATCGGCGTCGACTGTCAGCGTCAGATGACAAACCTCATCGCCGATTCCGATCGCTTCAACGTGGGAGTATGGACGGCCACGAACGTGGTGTGGCAAAAAGCCGATTTTCGCATTATGCAGGGCCCTCGTCGTGACTACGACGTAGGCCGGCTGATTGCGACTGGGGCCAATGGCTATTTGGAAAACATTTTCGCCTGCGCCCCCAACACGACCTACACGTTTCGTCTGTACGTCGCCAGATGGGTCGCTACAGGATCTGACCAGGCAGGGGCGCTCATTGCCTGGGATGTCACCGGCGGCGCGCAGGTCGCCATTCAGACCTTTACCGCGACAGCTGCGTGGCAAATTGTCGATCTCACCTTTACGACCAATCCTGGCCAGGTGCAATGTGGTTACCGCGTTCGCATCGATAATTTGAACGGCGTGCTCGGCCTGTACCGGGCCGTTGCCGTCCTCGGCGACATGATCGTTCCAATTCAGTCCAGCGGGGCTGCGTTTACCATGAGCCCCACCGATCTGCGCGTTACGGGCGCCGACGCACAGTACATTCGCGGCGCCGCAGGAGAGATTGAGGCTGTCGGCGTTTGCCACGAGAGCGCGGTGGCGTCAGCGCAGCGTTACCTTTGCGACGCGCGCAACGGAAACGCCAACCAGGACCGTCGCGACATGCGCGTTCAGGCCGACGAAACCCTTAGGTGCGAACCGTACGATAGCGCAGGCGTGTCGGCGGGTACTGTGGACAGCGCTATCTATGCCTGGAACGCAGAGCGAACGTGCCGTTTCCAGTGGAACAGAAGCGGAACAGCTCCCATAGCACCTGCGGTCGGCAATCGCGTGGCCAATAGCGTTGACGGCAACGTGGTCGGCGGCATTGCAGCAACCTGGGCGGCCGGCAATCAGGCCGAGACCATTTACGTCGGCCAGGACGGCGCCGTTGCTCCCGCGNNAAGGTTGCGCATCTGGAACCAGGGGCGCCCTGTGTGATGTTCGGAGGAACGCATGCCTGCATCGGAACTGCAAACCAATCAGACCATCACCCTGGCAGCGGGCGCGCAAACCACCGTTGCCCACGGTCTTCACGACACCGCAGGAAACGGCTACACGCCCAACCGCATTCTGCCCAACCGCGCCAGCCCGATCGTGGTGGTGAGTAGGGACGCCACCAACGTCGTTTTTCGCAACGATGGGTTTCTGGCCGAGACCGCCGACTTTCTGATCCAATACGATCACTCCATTCAGCAGGCCGCCGACCCGACGGCGACGCTTCTTTGGGCCGGGCTCGGAAGCGGTTCTGGCGGCGTCCAGCCCTTTCGCTACACCTCTGCGGGCGGTTCCAGCGACTTCATGGTCACCATGCCGGTTGCGATGGCCTCGGATGATTACTCCGTGGTCGGAAGCCTGGCGAGCGCCGCGGCCATCGTCGGTCTTCAGTTTCCCGACACGCTCGCCGGTGACCGCACGACCACGCAGTTTCGTGTGGTGACCTCGGCTGCGCTCGTGGCTGGGGACATGATCGATTTCATCGTTGCACCGAGGTAACCGATGGCCAACGAGCTCAGAGCAGATGTTCTCCAGTTCCTCAACGATACGATCGAGCGCGATCTGATTCGCCAGGCCGCGGCTGTTCTCGACGTCTACGTCGACGGCGCCAACGGCAACGACACCAACGACGGTCTCTCCTCCGGAAACGCGCTCCAGACCATCGCCGCAGTGTACCAGAAGTTTCCGCCTCGCGTCCTTCAGGGCGGCGGCATCCGCGTCAACCTTGCGGGCGTCGGCGGCTTTGGCACCAACGCCACTGCGCAGCTAGATTACGCCGTCGACACCCTCCTCGTCGGCGGCGAAGTCGGCGCCTACCTCGGCAACACCTACCAGTACCTCGCGCCTGAAATGGTAGCGTTCACGCCAGCCACGGGCCCTGCCACCGCGGCGCTCGATGCGGTTCCCACGGTGGCTGTGGCTGGCGGCAGCGCGAGCTCGGGCGGCACCCTCTCGACCCGGTTCGATTTCACCGCTGCGGCGCCCGGTTGGACGGTCAACGACTTCCAGGGCAAAGCGTTTCTCCGAATCACGCGCGCGGGCGCGAAAGTTGTCTGGGAGCTTCCGATCGCGAGCAACACCGCCGACACGATCACCGTGCGCGTGCTCGGCGTTCAGCCGCTCATTCAAAACACCGACACGGCCGAGATCGTCATTCCCGCCGTGCGTTTCACCGGCTCGGCTGACGTCGTCTACAACGCGGTGGCGGTCCGCGGCAGCGGCCGAACGCTGGATGTGTTTTCCGCGCAAGGCCTCGGCCCCAACTTCGTCCGTTGCGCCTGGCGTCAGCTTTACCTTCTCGGCCGCGAAATCACCTTTGACCGCTGCATTCTGGGCGCGTCCGAGGAGTTCAACGGCTCCTACATGTTCAAGTCGTCCGGCGAGTTCTATAACTGCATCGCGCCGTTCATCTATTTGCTCGGATTTCAAAGCACGGAATTTTACGGTATTCCGCTGCAAACAGGCGCTGCTGATCCGATCGTGGCCAACCGCAAACAGCTCATGAATTTGCAGGTGGCCGACGCGTCCTTTCCGCAAATGGGTCTCGAGCAGGGCACGATCTTCATCAATCGATACGGCGTTGCGGTCGACGGTGCTGGCGGCGGCGCCGCAGGTAGCCTCTATGTTGATTCGGGAGCGCTCTTTTATTGCACCTCTTCGGGCGGGGGCTACCCGCTGGGGGCGGTCCAAGGCATTGTTGCGGGCGCCAACCCGGCGATTGTTGCGCGGCGAAGCGGTCGGGCGATCCTTTTTTCCAACGGCACAGCCGGACGAACATCGCTCTATCAATCAGGCGGCGGCAACCCGCTGTCGCTTCCTGACGCGGGAACCACCGTCGACTACGGCACCGGCGTCGGCGACTGGGAGGAGGCGGCGGGCTACGATGGCGTTTTCTGGATCGCCCCGGCGGCCGGCGCGCCCTCTGATCCCGTCTCGCACATCCGCACACGGTAGGATAAACCCATGAGACGTTTTACCCCCGAAGAGCGCGCCCAGCAAACGGCGAAAGCGGAGGCGGCCAAGAACGACCGCGAGAAAAGCCGCGCGGCCTGGATCAAACGAAACCCAAAGGCCTACGCGCGCGAGCAAGCCGCGCTCAACGCCAACCGAAAGCGCATCCAGGACGCCAATAGCTAATGCCCCGTCCTATCAGCGTCCGCGTCTCCGACGACCTCTACGCCCAACTCGAGGTGTTTGCCCGTGCCAACGGGCTCACGCTCAGCCAGGCCGCCAGAGAAGTACTATCCCGCGCCCTTATGGACGTCGACGACGTCACCCGCGGCTACCGCGAGGGTATTGTCCGCGGACACGCCGAGGTGCTCCAGGCCGTCAGCGCCGCGGTCAAGAATCTGCAGTAGCGACCAGAACGCGAAAGCGCCACGGCCACGGATCTTCTTCGTGGACCTCGAACCACGTGTCGACGCGCTCGGCCAGCTCCTCGTCGGTCCCAACCGCCTCGCTCCAATCCGCACCGGACGTGAATCCGCCGGTCGCAGTGACCGTGTGCCAGCTGTAATCGATCACGTGACACGCCGGGGACTCGAGCGGACGACGTTTCTGCGACCACCACGACGGGCCCACGCCGTTCGGCGACACTTGCACGACGATCTTCTTCATTCTGGCTGCTCCTCCAGACTCGGCAGATACGCGCCGACCGGATCGCTCGACGCTTGAAGATCGGTAACATACCTAGACAGCGTGGCCAAGCTCGCGTGCCCGGTCTGGAGCATCACCCGCTGAGGCGGGACGCCGGCCTCGAGCGCCCAGGAAACGAACGTGTGGCGAAGGAGGTGGGCGTGGATCGGCCTGGAAATGCCGGCCATCTTGCCGCGCTCGGCGAGCGTCTTGTGGAGCCGCTGCCGAGATAGGCTTGGCCGCACAAAATAGCTGCCGTCGATTCGCTGCTGCGAAACGCCCCGAAGGACCGGTCCTCGAAATGAATTGCCGGTGTTTTCCAGCCACTGGGCCCAATCTGCCAGCGCCGCGAGGCAATCGTCGTCGAGGATTACGACGTGGGCCCTCCGGCCCTTTGCCGCGACCTGCGCCTCCCGGCCGGCGATGCCGCTCCACTGGACCCCCACCAGCTCGGACGCCCGCAGTCCCGTGCGAATCCCGAGCGTGAGCGCGACCCGATCTCGCAAATCCCGGGGCATACGCCGGTCGCACGTCTGCATGAGCGCGACGGCTTCCTCGAACGTAAGCGCCCGGCGTTTCCGCTCCATCGGAGCTTGCACGACCTCGACGGCCCTGGCAAAGTCGCGCCCGCCGTCATAGAGTTCGTACATGCGGGCCGCGGTTCGGAGGGCATAGAGGTGCTTGTTCACGGTTCGAGCACTGACTCGCCCAAGCAAGTCATCGCGCCAGGAAGCGACCACAAGCGGCGTCCATCCCGCCGGGTCATCGCCGGCAAACGAAACGAACCGATTGACGCACCGCCTGTAGGCGCGCTTGGTGCGCTCAGCTCGCTGGGAAAGCTCCAAAAGCTCGGCGAGGCGGTTCATGTGACGATCCTAGCACTCACACCTCATACCCCAGCTGACGCCCAATCTCGCATGCATACTCGTAGCTGTACTCGTTAGCGATCACCTTCCGATGAAGCGCCGCCAGCTCCTCGATGCACTCGATCGAAACCTGCGTGCCTGTAGATGCGTACTCCGCGTGGAGCTCGCGCGCTTCGGTCCACGTCATGGGCCGCGAGCGAAAGTGGCCGCGTACGCCGGATATGCGTTTGTGGCGCACGTCAACGCGCCAACAAGGCAGAAGCTTCATGGCTGTTGTTCCTCCTGCGAAAGCTCCTTCCGCCACGCCACCTCGACGCGGAGGTAGCATGTCCACTTTCCCCCGCCGGGAGCCCCTTTAGCCGCCTGACGTTCGTCATCCTGTTCGTTTCCCATCGTTTTCTCCCCATGAAAACGCCCGCAACGTCACTTGAACGGCCAGAGCGGCCAGCCCTCGTCGATGGCCTCGAGAAGAAGCGGGCGCATCGCAGCGCTTGTGTCGGTGACCGCCTCTTTAAGCGCGTCGGGCGTGTCCGGATGCGCCAGCACCGCGTCAAGCATCTTCTCGGTTGCGCGCACGACGTCGACCGGACCGTACTGCTTCACCAGCTCGCGTACGGTGAAAATGAGCCCCGGCGGTATCGGGTGATCGCCCTCGTTTTCGATCATCTCGCTATCCTCCTCTGCACGCGCCGCACGGAAACTGCCCACCGTCGTCGGCCTGGATCCAACCTGCGCCGCGGCAATACGGACAGGCCATGAGCGACTGAAATCCCATCACGAGCTCTTCAGACGTGGGCGGCGGCTGCTTAACCACGAGCTCCGTGGAGCCGCAATGGCATTTCACGTTCTTGGCGTGGTGGTAGGCCTTCGCATCGATCTCCACGCAATTTCCGCATCGTTTGCAGGTGATCTCGTAGGTCATAGCCAGTCCTCAAAAGCGGGCTTGTAGCTCTCTATGGTGTGCTGGGCATCCAGCACAATGGCGGTGTCATCATTCCAAAAAAGCACCAGCTGAATACTCATCGCTAACCCCGTCAGGTGCAATCTCATTTTCGAGCTGTTCGGAGATCTCCTGTGGTGACTTTCCCTCCCGCCGTTCGAGTTGCTGAAACAACCCGTCGAGCTCAGGATCAAGAAGGTAGGATTGGTAATCGCGCCACAAAAACCGCACGATCGCACTGACTTCTTCGGGTTCCCCCGTATCGAACACGCGAAGGCCTGGTCGCAGCGTAATCTCGTAGACGTCTCCGTATGTCTCTGCAAAGTTGATGTCGGCTGTCAAAAACAGCGCGTTGTAGCGCGCAATGGCGTCTGGCAGCGGCCCGCGACGGCCGTGAAACCATGTTCGACGGTAGGTCATACCTTCAGGCTACCGCGTTTCGCTCTCGTCCTCATCATCCTGCTCTTCCTCGACAATCCTTTCCCAATGCTCCTCAATCATGTCGCACACGCGATCCCTAGCGGCTTTTGTGAGCGGCACGATGCACTCGCTTACCACGTCTCCGTTTTTCCAAATCACGTTCGAGAAGTGCTCCTCGAGATCCTCCCACACCATGGTGTATCCCCAACCGTTGCAAAAAAAACTATCGCGCACCGACACGCAATCGACACATGTCTTATAGGTGTCCGTACCCCCATCGAAGCTGGTGAACGCGTACTCGTACCTCTCGCCGCGTTCGATGGTTCGCCTGCATTCGGTGCAGACGTGCTCCTTGCGAGCCTTGCGCATACCACCATCGATGAGCTCGCACGTTTCGTAGTCCACATAGACGCAGGCGCAGTCAGTCATCGTCGTCTTTCTTGCTACTCACTACTGCCCTTCGCCTCCGCAAAGGCGAACGTTCCATGGACTTTGCCCTGCCACTCGACCTTGACGGGGTTGAGTCGAAAAAGGCCTCCACCTGCGTAGTCGCAACCTATCGCTGGTTTGGCACTGGCGCTCTTTTCCACGGGTTTCGTCGACAATCCTTGGTGATCGCACCCTCCCTTTGCCCAGCGACCGATGCAGCTGAAGGCAATAACATTGGCTATCTCGTCTTCGCTGAGCTCTGTGTGCTCGAGAAAGTCTTCGATGCCTTGCTCTGTCTTGCATACCGGACAGACGAACCGCCACTTCTTGGCGTTCTTGCCAAACCGCTTCACCGCTTCCGCGAGCCACTCGTCGCGCGTCATGAGCGACCTCCTGTCCTCTTGTTCTTGAGCCAGGCTTTCGCAAGCATCTCTGTGTAGAACTCTCGGCGTTTCATCACTACTGCCTCCCGTGCAGCCCGAACGGCAACGTGACGCCCTCTCCCAGCACCCACAAATGCGTCATATGAGCTTGGTCAATGACGTCTTCTGCCGCCGGATACACCTCGATCGCAACCCGCTCCCTGCCGACGAGTTCGTTCTTGATCCGCATGAGCTCCGGCCACGACCTCGCGGGCTCGTTCACNNTCGCCGAATTGCTTTGTGCCAACCCTCGAAAGCTGCACCGAGTAGCGGTTGTTGACGTAGCTCACGGGCAACCAGCGAATCGATGGATCTTTGACCCACTGGCGCCGCACCTCGTCGGGCGTGTCCCGTTTCTCCCACGCCGAAAACGGCTGCCGGGCAAGCCGACGCTTGGCCATGCGGCTCACTTGCTGCCTCCGAGCAAACCGCGCACACGGAGCGCCTCGGCGGCAACACCTGCCGCGTGCACGGTGACGTCGCCATAGGCGAGATTCTTGACGTCCCTCTCGCGTAACCAAAGCACCACGTCGTGGCCATCTTGAAGACCACAGAACCCACAGGTTCGTTCAATGCGCCTGGCTCCGCACCGCACGCACCGGCCGATTGCCCGGTCGTCGGCCGTCTTCATGCGCGCCTTACCGCCCATCAGGTTCCTCCTCGCACACCGCCAGAGTTAGAAGGCAGTCTACAAACCAACGAAGCAGTTCCTCCTCGTCGAACTTTTCTGCGTCGTAGTCGACCTCCGCGAGCTTTGCTGTCCGGTTCAAAAACTGAAGCATTGGGTAGTGAGGCGGAGGTTCTGCGGTCACAGCTATCTCCATGCTCCGCTTCATCTCTTCCCAATTGCTTGCGTCGGCGAGCCACTCGTCGCGCGTCATGAGCGACCTCCTGTCCGCTTGTTCTTGAGCCAGGTTTTCGCGAGCTCGGCGTAGGAGGACATCATCGGTCCCCGGTTGGCTGAATCCCGCGCGAACGCCTTCAGGCTCAAACCGTAGTCGTGCCGCTGCATCGAGTCTCTCCAGAGGTTCTTCAGCCCCTTTGCGGTGCTCGGCCCGTCTGTGTTTTTGCGCATGTTCCCCTTGCCTTACCCGACTGTATACTTAAGACGTTTCAATGTCACGGAATTGGACTTCCGTAACTCACCGCTCCTTCGCCGCATCCAGGATCGAGAGCCACTTGTTGCCGTCGGCCTGGGTGTCGACCAGGACCAGCACGTGCTGCTCGGCCCGCCAGACCCAACGCGGAAGGAAGCGCTGCGTGTAGACCACGCTCTCATAGTGCTTGTCTCCGCCATCGCCTCGGCTGTGGTAGCTCTCGTAGAGTTCACGCACGTTGGGTAGCTCGCTGGTTATCAGCGTCGCGCCCTTGCCGCGCTCGTCGCCACCGTCGAGAAACCAGTAGACGTCCCGATCGTCGTGCAGCGGAAACACGCACCAGTCCTCGACGTAGCCGAAGTAGCGATAGACCTCGGCCATCGTCTCAAAGAGGCTGTCGATCATGATGT
>JABAHP010005109.1_pt2 | contig 18460 bp, 18 predicted proteins | sample 7062081 | NCBI WGS metagenome assembly JABAHP01 (sample SAMN14534357, study PRJNA622989) | marine sediment metagenome | biome: marine biome [ENVO:00000428]; feature: marine pelagic biome [ENVO:01000023]; material: deep marine sediment [ENVO:00002113] | place: India: Gulf of Kutch | collected...
CCTTCTTCTTGGAGGGGGCCTTCTTCTTGGGCTTCTCCTCGTCCGGCTGCTCAGACTCCTTGTCCTCGGTCGTCTCTGGAAGGGCTGGTGCCTCCTCGGCGCCCTCCAAGGCCGGTGGTTCCTCGGTTGGAGGTAGCTTCACCGGTTCTTCAGCCTTCTCAGGCTCAGGCTCCGGCTCGGGCTCAGGTTCGGGCTCAGGCTCCGGCTCGGGCTCAGGCTCGGGCTCAGGCTCCGGCTCGGGCTCAGGCTCAGCCTCGGGTTCTGGGGTCTTGGCGTCCACATCGCCAGCATCATCTGCCCCCTCGGGGGCCTCGTTCACAACTTCCGCCGCCGTATCCACTGCGTCCTCTTTCTTTCCATCGTCAAGCGTTTCGACGTCAGTGGATTTCTCATCAGCCATTAAAAGTCCTCGGGGCGGTCGTTGTGCTGGCTACCGGCTGCAGGCCGGCTTAGGGCCAAATACGCTTCCTATTAATATAGTTTGCTGAAATCTCGACCGATTAATGGGATGCAAATCCTACCTGACCAGGACTGGCTGGACCTTCACAGACCCCCCGGGCGAACCTTTAATACTCGCAATCGTCATCGGATGGGTCGCCAGGTGACCTGGGTCGGTGAGGCAATGGAAGAGGTCTGGATCGAGAAGTACAGGCCCAAGAAGCTCTCTGACGTCGTAGGCCAGACCGAGGTCGTAGAGCGACTGAAGGCCTACGTCAAGAGCAAGAGCATGCCTCACCTGCTCTTCGCCGGCAGGGCTGGCACCGGGAAGACCACGTGCGCCCTGGCCCTGGTCAGGGAGTTCTTCGGTGACGAATGGAAGCTGAACTTCCAAGAGCTCAACGCCTCGGACGAGCGGGGGATCGACGTGGTCCGCACCAAGATCAAGGACTTCGCCAGGATGGCTCCCATCGGCAGCGACTTCAAGGTGATCTTCCTCGACGAGTCCGACGCCCTAACCTCCGACGCCCAGGCGGCCCTGAGGCGGACCATGGAGATGTACACCCGCACATGCCGCTTCGTCCTGAGCTGCAACTACTCCTCGAAGATCATCGAGCCCATCCAGAGCCGTTGCGCAGTGTTCTCCTTCAGGCCCCTCAGGCCCGAGGACGTGCGCGAGTACCTTGGCCGCATAGCCAAGAAGGAGGGACTGGAGGTCTCCGACGACGGGATGGAGGCGCTCATCTACGTGGCCCAGGGGGACCTGCGGAAGGCGACGAACTCCCTCCAGGTCGCTGCTGCCCTTGGCACCAAGATCGACGACGAGTCCATATATCGGTCGACGCAGACGGTGAGGCCCGACGAGATCAGGGACCTGATCAACGTGGCCCTGGAGGGCGACTTCGCCAAGGCGAGGAAGCAGCTGGAGACCGTCCTCATCGACTACGCGCTCTCCGGCGAGGACCTCATCCGCCAGATACACCGGAACGTGTACGACCTCCAGATCAAGGAGCGGGACAAGGTCCGCCTAATAGACCGCATCGGGGAGGTGGAGTTCCGCATGGTCGAGGGCGCCAACCCCAGGATTCAGCTGGAGGCCCTCCTGGCCCACTTCGCCCTCGTTGGCGAGGACATCCTCTGATTTTCCCCGTTGGTAACCAGGGCTGCTATTGTTAAGTAGGCCAGGCCCACCTTATATCGACCATGACCGAGGAGGAGAGCGAGGAGGACCTGAGACGAAAGGGTAGGATCAAGCTCGTCCTCGTGATGCTTGTGCTGGTTATCCTGGGCATCGCCCTCTATGTCACGCCCATCTTCCTGTACCCCGATAACATCGTCCACAGCGATACCCTGGGCGAGCTGAACGACCACACCACCGAAGTACAGCTTACCCTGGATGAAGGGACCTACGAGGTCTGGATGACCACCAGCCTCTGGTCCTGGCTCTATCTGGACCAGCCCATTGTCTACGTCAACGCCTCCGATGGACCCCCGGTGGATGTGGACTACGTGTTCGATGGGAACGACCGCTCCATCGAGGGTGACGATTGCAGGCACTTCGCCACGTTCAGGTTGGACGAGGAGACGACCTGCAACATATCGGTGACCGCGGGGATCATGGATGTGGGGATCCCAGGTACCGAAAGGGTCCACATCATGGAGGAGCGACCCCCTGCCTACGCCCCCCTGCAATGGATGGGCATCCTGGTGATCATCGTCGGTATCATGGGCATCATCATCATCGGCGTGCTGGTGGCGCTGACCGATTCCGACAAGAAGCGGAAGGAGAGGCACGCCCAGGCGCCCCCGCCCGGGGCGTATCCTCCCCCCGGATACGCGCCCTACCCCCCTCAGCAGCAGCCTCCCTACAACTACTACCCGCCGCCGCAGCAACCCCCTCCGTATCCACCACCTCAGCAGCAGCCCCCGCCGTATCCGCCGCCACAGCAGCATCCTCCCCCGTACCCACCCCCCTCACAGGGACCTCCGCCCGGGCAGCCCCGGAGACCGCCCCCCCAGTGAGCGGCGAGCTCCGAAACCACCAAAAGGGACCGTGCGCATCCCCATACGATGAGCGACAACGTGGGCGAGGGCAGGGCCAGCATCGTCCGGATGGTGTACGACGTGCTCATGGTCACTTCGGTCCAGTTCTGGATCGTGGCCGCCGCCCCCTTCTACATCGGCTGGTTCCTCAGCACCAGGACCATCTGGCCCGATGCCGACCTCATCCTTGGCCTAATCATCGTTGGCCCCCTGATCGCGGGCTCGACCCTGGCATACAACGCCTACACCGACGTGCGAGTGGACATCTTCAATCCCAGGAAGGCCCACCTGGCCTACGTCACGGGGTGGATCAGCCCCGACCTGGTCCGTGGGATGTCCCAGCTGATGGTCGTCTTCGGGTTGCTCCTATCCCTTCTGCTTGGATGGGAGTTCTTCCTGCTCATCCTCCTCGCAGTCGTCCTCTCCTTCCTCTACTCCAACCCCGGGACCAAGCTCAAGAGCCTGCCGGGCGGGGACGTTCTGGTCAACATGATGGGGCTCGGGATCATCATGCCCCTGGCGGGCTGGGCGGCCAGCGGCATCAGCATCTCCGAGTTCCCCCACTGGTACCTGATACCCATCTTCTTCGCCCTAGGGTCCCTCTACATCCCCACCCTGGTCCCCGACTACGAGGCAGACCGGAGGGCGGGTTACAGGACCTTGGCCGTGACCCTTGGCCAACGTCGTGTGCTGTGGCTTGGTTTTGCCTTCCTCTCGTTCTCCGTGGTCACCAACTTCGTCTCGGGCGCCTTGGACTACGTGCTCTCGCCTGAGCTCATCGCCAGGGCCTGGCCCGTGTACGGTGCCCAGGTACTGATGTACGGATACTACGCCCGCGACGTTTCCTATCGGGGTATGCTCACCACAATCGGGACCCAGTGCATCGGCCACGGGGTGGGGGTGGGGTTCATGTTCTATGCGCTATCGGGCATATGGGCCATTTGAGTGCCTCGGCCCCTGGCCCTCCTGCGATAGAGGAGAACCGTATGTCCCCGGCGCTCCACCAGGTCCGCACCGAGTCGTTCGGCCAGCTCCAGGGCCTGGGCGTCCTTGGACCCCTTGTCGGGGCCGATGGCGCTCCGCTGGATGCGGACCTTGACCAGATGGTGACGCTTGAGCTGGGCGTCCAGCTCGTCTACCACCCCAGCGGTCAGACCCTCCTTGCCCACGCTGACGGTGGCATCTATGCCCTGTCCCTCGGCCCGTAGCCGGTTCCTCAGGTCCTTGTCCAAGTCCTATCCCCCCATCGATGGCTCGACTTGCGCCTCCCGCTCCTCCAGAGGGCGTCTCGTCACGTGACCGCACCTCAGACAGGTCGTCACCGACCTGCCCCGGTTCAAGCGGGTCCTGGAGGTCGACCCTGGCAGCAGGTACCGGTAGCATGCCTTGCAGAACTTCAAACGGTGCTCGGGGCGGAACCTGACGTTGTACCTCATGCCCACCCGGCGGGCCAGGTCAACGTACCTGTCCGCCAGGTCCATCTTGCCCTCGAGGGCTGCCACGTCCGCCTGCTCCATTAGCAGGTCCATCCGCTCCTTGGCGATCACGACCATCTCCTTCGACCGACGGCCCCGTCCTCTGCGTGCCACGCGGGTCGGTAGGCGCCGTTCCGGATATAACGCTTGTGGGGCCCCAGGTTCTATTCGATATCTGCTCGTCCCAAGAGCGTCTGAGTCGGCAGGACGGGCCCTGCCAGTGTACTGGGGACCACCGTTCTGGAACGGGTATGGGGCCCAGTGATAGAAGGGGAAACCGATATATACGGATGCCAGGGTACCAATCAGTGCCATGACCCTCAGGTCCCTTGCCGTCCTGGTTATCGTCCTGCTCACGTCGTCCCTGTTGCCACCAGCCTTGGCACTGGAGGCTCGGGAGGCCGTGGCGGTCCCCGAGGAGGGGGCGCCCTGGTGGACCGACTGGGACAGCGACGAGGATCGGGACGGCATCATGGACTGGCTGGAGGACCTGACCGAGGAGGCGCTCCTCGAGGACCCGGACTCGCGGCTGGATGTGGTCGTCGACCTGGACAGGACGCCGAGGGCCATCGACGTGGAGCGCTTGGAGGCGCTGGGCCTGGAGGTCCAGTTCGTATCGAAGCGGGTGGATGCCGTGCTCGGCTCGCTGCCCGCCAGGGCCATCGAGGCCGCCAGGACCCTACCACACGTTGTCATGCTTGAGGCCCAGGGTCGAGGTTACACCATGATGGAGTCGGCGGGACCCGCCGTCAGCATCGGCCTTGCCCGGGACCAGCTCGGCTTCTACGGAAAGGACGTGACCGTGGCGGTGCTGGACACCGGCATCAACGGGGACCACGTGGCCCTGGACGACCTGGACGACGACCCGCTCACCGACGACCCCAAGATGGTGGCGTTCTATGACGCCTACACCAACCAGACCACCACCCCCTACGACTCTGGAGAGCACGGCACCTGGGTCGCCGGCATAGCCGTCGGCACCGCGGGGAACGACAACCCGAACGAGGGCATCGCCCCCCAGGCTAACCTGGTGGGCGTTCGCATCGGCAGCTCGGGTGGATTCCCCGAGAACACGGCCCTCAGGGGCCTGGAGTGGGTCATCGACAACAAGGACACCTACAACATCTCGGTGATGGTCTGCTCCTGGGGCATCGTACTGGGAGGCCCCAACGACCACAACGGTAACAGCGCCATCTCCAGGCTGGCGGACGAGGCGGTGGCCGCCGGCATCAACGTCGTGGTCGCCGCGGGGAACTCCGCCCTTTCGGCCACGGTGACCGCCCCCGGCGACGCGCGCGACGTGGTCACGGTGGGCAGCGTTGGCGACGACGGTTTCCTGTCAACGTTCAGCTCCGAGGGGCCCACCACCGACGGTCGCATGAAGCCCGACGTCTGCGCCCCTGGCGAGTCGATCACGGCGGCATGGTCACGCAACAACGGTGGCTACTACACCGGCGATGGCACCTCGGCATCGGCGCCCATCGTGGGCGGTATCATCGCGACGATGCTGGAGGCGAACCCCTACCTGACCCCTGCCCAGGTCAAGCAGATCCTCCACGAGACCTCCGAGCACAACACCGCCAGGGGCATCAAGTACATCCTCACGCCCAACAACGGCTACGGTTGGGGCGTCGTCCACGCCCCCGGGGCCATGAGCAGGGCGAAGGACATGCGCCCGCCAGAGCTGGACATCCCCGTGAGCATCGAGTCGGGCCAGGTGCTGGCGCTGGAGGTCGTGGGGAGCTACAGCCGCACCCCCTACACCGAGCTGGGTGAGAACGGGGAGAACCGTCTGGGAGAGGACGAGGTGGAGATAGAGGCCTCGATCCCCAGCGACTGGGAGAGGCCCAGCCGGGTCACCTACACGATGGAGGGCGACATCATCGCCACCGTCGTGCCGGAGCCCATCTCCGAGTCCGACGGAGCCTGGCGTCTTCATGCCACGTTCCGCATCATCAACGACGTGCAGAGCCTCACATTCGCCAACCCCACCATCCGTTTCACCACATCGGCCCCGACGCTGTCCGACCCCGAGACCTACGCCCTAACCACCCGCGAGACCATCAACAACATGGTGGGGGAGGAGGGACGCATCCGCGTGTCCGTGGGCGGGAACGTGCAGCCCGAGATAGAGGTCACCAGCCCCGACGGGGGAGCGGCCGTGGCCGACACGTTCTTCGTCATCCGCTGGACCGACGACGACCCCGACGACAACGCCCGGATAAGCCTCTACAACGACATGGACACCGACCCTGACAACGGCAAGGTGCTCATCGTCTCCAACCTGGCGGAGGACCCGGAGGGGGACGGCGACAGCTACGTGTGGGACACCTCCACCCTGGTGGAGGGCAGGTCCTTCTACGTGATGGCCGTCATCGAGGACGGCACAAATGACGCCGCGTCATCGTACAGCACCGGCACGGTGACCATCAGCCACACGGGGGGCAACGCCCCGCCATCGGTCGAGGTGCTCGAGCCCGACGGGGAGGGCGACACCGCCGACGAGACCTTCACCATCGAGTTCCTGGCCTACGACCCCGACGACACCGCGTCCGTCTCCCTCTACTGGGACACTGACGCCGTCGGGTTCGACGGCAACCCCATCGCCCGGGACCTGGAGGAGGGCGATGGCTTCGGTTCCTACACCTGGGACACCTCCGGGATGGAGGACGGTACCGTCGCGTACATCTACGCCGTCGTCAGCGACGGGCAGAACCCCCAGGCCAGGGCCTACGGGTCGGGGCCCGTCACCATCGACCACAGCCAGGGCCCCAAGATCGTCGACTACGGCCCCATCGGGGACGACATCGCCCTGGACCGGCCCGTCAGGGTCACCTTCGACTCCGAGATGGACAGGCCCTCGGTCGAGGCGGCAATCTCCACCTCCCCAGGCCATGCCGGCACCTTCAGCTGGGCGGGGACCATCGTGGAGTACTCGCCCGGCGGAGGCTGGGACCCCGATACCACGTACACCGTGACGGTGGCCAGCAGCGCCAAGGACACATCCGGCAGCCCCTTGGGGACGGACAAGGTCTGGGCGTTCAGGACGGTGGAGGCGACCGCGCCCCCGGACCCGCCGCGGGTGACGATAACCTCCCCCTCGGAGGACGAGACCGTCTCCGGGTTCTACTGGATCGAGGGCACCGGTACCGACCTTGGTCAGGGTGGAAGGGTGGAGGTCCGCATAGACGGGGGCGACTGGAGGACGGCCGACGGCACCGGTACGTGGCGCATCGCCTGGGACACGGAGCTGGAGCTGGACGGCGACCACACCGTGTCCGCCAGGGGCCTGGACGCATCGGAGCGGGCGGGGGCGGTGGTGACGGTGAACGTCACCGTGGACAACACCCCGAACGCCCCTCCCGAGATAGAGCCCGTCAATGACAGGACCGTCAACGTTGGGGATCCCGTGACCTTCCACGTGAAGGCCACCGACCCGGATGACGACGGTCTGGTGTACACCGACGACAGCGAACTGTTCGAGATCGACCCGTCCACCGGCAGGATAACGTTCACCCCCGCCGAGGACCAGATAGGCAGGTGGGAGGTGGAGGTCACGGTCACCGACGGTGTGCACCGAACCAAGACGAAATTCATAATAACGGTGGAGCCCAAGGAGGATGAAGGAAACCTGCTGGGCTTCATACCGCTCACGACCACGCAGCTCCTCCTGCTCCTTGTGGTGCTGGTGCTCGTCGTGGCCGTCACGTGGGCGGTGGTCCGGTCCCGCGGCGGCAAACGCCCCAAGGAGGACCCGAGGCCCGGCGCCAGCGGCCACGGAGGCGAGACGGCGTGAAACCTTCATCTACGACCCCATCCATTCGGTCGAACATGACCGGACCCTCGAAGGCCCGATGGCTCCTTGCCCTGGGCATGGTTGCATTGATGGTGCTGGCCACCACCGCCGCCACCGCCAGCGTCCGAGGTCCAGCAGCATACCGTGTTTCCAGCGTGGACGGCGTGACCTACGGGGAGGTGCCAACGTTCCAGGCGCCCATGGAGCGCCTGGAGGTCCCGTGGTACGAGAGCACCACCATGGACGCCGACCATGACGGCATGTTCGACATGCTGGACGCCCTGGTGGACGCGGGCTCGAGGGAGCCCGTCGACGTGCTGGTGGACATGGACCGCACCCCGACCGAGACGGACGCAATGGAGCTGGCGAGCCTGGTGGAGGCTCCCGGCTGGGCCCTGTTCCCGGCCCTGCGCATCGTTGGCCTGAGGGCCGTGCCCCCGACGGCGATGGAGCGGCTCCTGGATGTCCCCGGGGTGCTGATGCTGGAACCCCGGGTGGACGCGGTCCCCCTTCAGGACGTGGCGTCCCGGGCCCTCAAGGCCCAGGAATCCGCGGAGTACAGCCCAAACACCACCTGGGAGCTGGGCTACAAGGGCAACGGCATCGTCATCTCGATCATGGACACGGGCGTGGACGACGCCCACTCGGCCCTGGCCGGCAAGTTCGTCGCCGGCGTCGACTTCACCAAGCCTGAGCGGCCCAACCTGTTCCCCAGGGACGGGACCTACAATCCCGACGACCAGGGCGGTCACGGGACCACCTGCGCCGGCATCGCCATGGGGACGGGCGCCCCCGGATTCGACTACATCGGCGCGGCGCCAGAGGCGTCACTGGTCGACCTGCGCATCGGAACCCGCTTCGGGTTCTCACCCGGCGAGCTGCCCCAGAACAGCTACGACGCGGCCCTCCAGGCCATCGACTGGGCGGCGAGCCACTCGTACACCCAGTGGCCCGGGGGGGAGAAGGGCATCGACATCAACTCCCTCTCCTGGGGCATACCCTTCGACGGGCCCTCCGACGGCTCCGACGCCTACTCCAGGGGCCTGGACCAGTGCGTCCTCGAGGGAATAGTATCGTGCGTGGCCGCCGGGAACGAGGGACCCCAGAACGACGGCATAACCGGCATGTCCGCCTCCACCCGGAGCATCATCGTGGGGGCCCTGGACGACCAGAACACCATCCACCGGGCCGACGACGTGGTGGCCACCTACTCGTCCCGGGGACCACGTGACGACGACCATGACGACTACCCGTACGACGAGCTGAAGCCCGACGTGACCGCTCCCGGGACCAACATCAACGGCGTCGTCTACGAGAACCGAGGGGACGGCTCGGGAGGAGGCTACGGGGGCCGCGGCTCTGGGACCTCCTACGCCACGCCCTACGTCGCCGGTGTGGCCGCCCTGATGCTGGAGGCCAACCCCCACCTGTCCCCTGACGTCCTCAGGGAGATCCTCAGGACGACGGCCGAGCGGAGGGGCGAGCCCATGTTCCCCACCCTGGACCCCTATTGGGACAACTACTTCGGCTGGGGGATGGTGGACGCCTACAACGCCACCGTGGTCGCCCTTGAGGTGGGCGATGACATGGAGATGTACGACGTCGAGCTCCAGGCCTTCGTCACCAACGTGACCGGGGGCTCCTCGGGCAACCCCCTCATGAGCGTCCAGGGCATCGCCTGGGCCCGGGTGGGAATGATCGAGGCCCTCGAGTGGCGCCTGGACGAGGGTGGCTGGCATACCGTCGCAGTGGAGTCCGGCGAGAGCGAGTTCACCCTGGACCCCGCGGAGCTGGGAGAGGGCTACCACGTCCTCGAGGTCCGTGCCGTGGGCGCCAACGGCAAGGTGTCCGTGTGGAGGCCCGTGGGGATAACGATCACCCAAGAGGCGGTGGACGCCTCCGTGGCCGCGTCCGCGGGCCTCGGGATGGGCTGGTGCGTCGCAGCAGGCATCGTGGTCGTCCTGGTCGGTGGCTTCTGGGTGTGGCGTTACCACCCCGATTGGATCGACAAGGGCCTGGGCAAGGTGGGCATCGAGCGCAAGAGGTAGGGCGCTGGGCCAGTGATGCGGGCGCCAACCTCGGAATCCTTTAAATAGGACCTGTGCCGTGGGGCGGGTCATGTGCGCCAGGATGACCGAGGACGAGTTCAGCGAGTGGTACAACCGCGCGATCGAGGAGGCTGAGCTGTCGGACAAGCGGTACCCGGTCAAGGGCATGAACGTGTGGACCCCCTACGGTTGGCGCATCATGACCAACATCGACAACGCCATACGGAGGGAGCTGGACGGCACCGGTCACGGCGAAGTGTGCTTCCCCCTCCTGGTCCCCGCCACCGAGTTCGAGAAGGAGGCCCAGCACATCAAGGGCTTCTCCGACGAGGTCTACTGGGTGACCCGGGCGGGGGGCAAGGACCTGGACGTGCCCCTCCTGCTCCGGCCCACATCGGAGACGGCGATGTACCCCATCTTCAAGCTGTGGGTCCGGTCCCATGCCGACCTGCCGCTCAAGACGTACCAGATAGTGAACACCTTCCGGTACGACACCAAGATGACGCGCAGCTTCATCAGGGTCAGGGAGATCCACTTCTTCGAGGCCCACACTTGCCACGTGGACTTCGAGGACGCCGAGCGCCAGATAGCCGAGGACCTGGAGATCTGGTCCCGCCTGGCCAAGGACATGGCCCTCCCCTACATCACGGCGAAGCGGCCCGACTGGGACAAGTTCCCCGGCGCCGTCTACACCATCGGCTTCGACATCCTGATGCCCGCTGGCCGAACCATCCAGATGGCCTCGGTGCACCAGTACAAGACCAACTTCTCCGAGCCTTACGAGATCACCTACGAGGACGAGAACGGCGAGCACCAGCACGTCCACCAGACCACTTACGGCATGTCGGAGCGCCTGGTGGGCGCGATCATCGGCGTCCACGGTGACGAGAAGGGCATCGTACTCCCGCCCGCCATCGCCCCTCACCAGGTGGTGGTCGTCCCCATCTTCAAGAAGGACGAGATGGAGGAGGTCATGGAGGCCGCCTCGGCCCTGGCCGAGGAGCTGGACGAGGCCGGCATCAGGGTCCACTTGGACTCCCGCGACCTGCGCCCCGGGGAGAAGTACTACCACTGGGAGCGTCGCGGCGTGCCCATCAGGATGGAGCTGGGTCCCAGGGACATAAGGAACGGCCAGGTCATGGTGGCCGTCCGTGACACCGGCGAGAAGACCCCGATCCGGCGCGAGGACATCCTGGACTCGGTGGAGAGGATGATGGCCGACATGCAGTACAGGATGCTGGAGAGGGCCGAGAAGGAGCTCAGGTCCCGCATCAAGGACATGGACGACATCCCCAGGGGCTACGAGATAGAGGACATCATCCGCGTGGGCTGGTGTGGCGAGGAGGACTGCGCCACCCAGATCGAGACGGAGCTGGAGGTCACGTTCCTCGGGGAGGACATGGACCTGAAGAGCCCGCCCCTGCCCCGGTGCACCACCTGCGGCGGGACCTCCATGAGGACGATGTACGTGTCCAAGACGTACTGAGGGCGTCCGCTACCACGTGAACGATAGACGTTGGGACAGCCTAGGCGCTCTCGGCCTCTTCCCGCTCCCGGATGGTGTAGAGCAGGGTGCCCACGAGACCCAGGCCGCCGAGGATTATGGTGACGGTGTACACCGCCAGGTCCGTCCAGGCGCCGAACATGGCGGACCATATGAAGTAGAAGGCCACGGCGAACACCAGGAGTGCCATGTAGAACACCTTGGGTACTACCAAGGGCATCTCCATCATCGACTCTTCCTGGGCCATGTGGGGGTCGGGATGAACTGATGGATTATAAAACTTTTGACGCCCAGTACTTTACTCCAGGGGCCGCTTCCGAAGCCAGTCCAGGTCCGTCTCGTAGAGCTGCCTGATGTCGTCGATGCCGTAGAGGATCATGGCGATGCGCTCCAGGCCCTGGCCCCAAGCCAGCACCGGGTCCTCGACCCCGAAGGGCGCCGTCACCTCGGGACGGAACACCCCCGAGCCCCCCATCTCGAGCCACTTGTCGCCCAGCAGCACCTCCACCTCCATGGAGGGCTCGGTGTAGGGGAAGTAGCCCGGCCTGACCCTGATGTCCTCGAAGCCCAGGCGCTGGTAGAACTCCCTCATCACGCCCACCAGCATGGCGAAGGAGGCGCCGGGCTCCATGACGATGCCCTCAACCTGGTAGAACTCCGCCAGGTGGCTGTAGTCGATGGCCTCCCTGCGGAACACGCGGCCCAGGGAGAATATCTTGCATGGCTCCCGGGGGTGCTCTGCCAGGTACTGTATCGTCATCGAGGTGGTGTGGGTCCGAAGGAGCAGCCTGCGGGTCTCCTCGATGGAGAACTCGCCGCCCCAGCCCCGTGAGCCGGTGTCGCCACCGTCCTCGTGGACGCGGCGGACCCGGTCCACCACCTCGTCGGGCACGTCGGGGACCCACTCCCCCTCCAGGTAGAGGGTGTCCTGGAGGTCCCTGGCCGGATGGTCCTGGGGGGTGAACAGGGCGTCCATGTTCCAGAAGGCCGGCTGCACGAAGTCGCCGGATATCTCGGTGAAGCCCATCTGCTTGAACACCCGGCGGACCCGCTCCAGCACCTCGCGGACCGGATGGGGCTTGCCACCGTGGGACGCGGGGGCGTACGCGGAGACGTCGTAGGGACGCATCTCCACCTGGCGCCATCTGCCGGTCCTGAGCATCTGCGGGGTGAGCTGGGCCACCTCCTCCCGCACCTCGAGACCCCGCGAGAGGACCTCCCTACCCCTTTCTGTCAGGCTGAGGGTGCGGTGGACGTCCTCACGCACCTTCACCACGCCCTTCCGTCCCTTGAGGGTCGACCATACCTCGGGGTCCAGCTCGGCCTCGGGGATGCCCGTCGGACCCGCCTCGTTGAGGCGGTCCAGCAGTTCCTCGTCGTCCGTCCGAGTGCCCACCGCGGCATCGCCCTCCGGGGTCAGCTCGAGCACGGGCTCACCGTCCACGCGGCGGATCTCGGCCCAGCCTCGCCGCTTGAGCCATCCCATGGCGATGCCCATGTCCTCCTTGGGCATGCCGGAGGCCTCGCCCAGGTCGCCCATGGCCATCATGCCGGCGTCCGCGAGGGTCGCCAGCACCCTGCGCTCAGGGAGGCCGGACTCAATGACCTCGGCGGCGCCCGGGCCCAGTGTCACGAAGGTGTCCACCCGCTCCCCGATGGTGACCAGGCCCTTGCTGGCTAGCCAGGAGGAGGCGTTCATCACCTCCACCAGCTCGGAAAACCCCGCGGCCTCGCGGATGGCATCGACCTCCGAGCCGTCCAGCTCGCGGAGTGCCAGCAGCACCCTGCGCTCGGCTCCGCTCAGCTTGTCGATGAGTCCATCCAGCTCGTCCACCGGTGCACCACCTGGTCTCCGACTCGGATAGCGGAGGGCGATATATAAACCTGTCCCGGCGCCTCAGGGGACCAGTCTCTGGCGGTCCCTGGGGTAGAGCACCGTCTCGCGGATGTTCGGCAGGTCCAGCAGCTTCTGCAGCAACCTCTCCACGCCGTATCCGAAGCCACCGTGGGGTGGCATGCCGTACCGGAAGGCCTTGAGGTAGAACTCGAACTCCTCTGGGACGAGGCCCGCCTCCTCGATCTGTGCCGTCAGCACCTCCATCCTGTGCTCCCGCTTCCCTCCCGAGGCGATCTCCTGCCCCCTCACGCCCAGGTCGAAGTAACCGGTGAGGTGGGGTCGGTCCTCGTGGCGGTGGGCATAGAAGGTCCCGATCTTGTGCCGGGTCGGGAAGTCGGTGATGAAGTAGTACTCCTCGCCCCACCTCTGGTGCACGATGTCCCCCAGGGCCTTCTCGTGCTCGGTGCCCATCTCGGCGTCCTCGGACACCGTGACGCCCGCCTCCGCCATCATCCCGATGCACTCCTCGTAGGGTATCCGGCGGAAGGGCTGCGGGGGGACCTCCACCCGCTCCAGGAGCGAGTCCAGGAGGCCTCCTCCCTCCTCGATGAGGTAGCGGACGCCGTCCACAGTCATCCGCTCGACGGTGGCCATCACGTCCTCGGAGGAGCTCACGAAGGCCTGCTCCACGTCCAGCGACGTGAACTCCGCCAGGTGACGGATGGTGTCGGAGGGCTCCGCCCGGAAGGCGGGGGCGACCTCGAAAACCCGGTCGAGGCCCGTGGCCATCAGGTGCTGCTTGTAAAGCTGCGGGCTCTGGGCCAGGTAGGCGGGCTTGCCGAAGTACTCCAGCTTGAAGAGGGTCGCGCCACCCTCGGCGCCGGCGGAGACGATCTTGGGCGTGGACACCTCCACGAAGCCCTGGTCTATCAGGCTCTTGCGCAGCCCCTCGGTGAGGATGGCACGGAGCTGGAATATGGCCGAGATCTCGGGCTTCCGCAGGTCCATGAACCGGTTGTCCAGGCGGGTGTCCAGGTCGGCGCCCACCTTGTCCACGACGCCAAGGGGCAGTGGCACCTCGGCCCGTGACAGCACCTCCCAGCTCTCGGGCAGGACCTCGAACCCCGCCCTGGCCTGGTCGTTCTGCTGGACGGGTCCGGTCACCGACAGCACGCTCTCCCGGGGGAGGTCGACCAGCTCCCGGAACGTGTCGGCACCCAGCTCCTTCTTGATGGCGGTCACCTGGATGACGCCCGTCCGGTCGCGCAGCTGGAGGAACGCTATCCCTCCCAGGTTCCGCACGTCCTGGAGCCATCCGGCCACGGTCGCCTTGGTCCCGAAGTCATCGGGGGTGATGTCGGAGCAGTACTTCCCGCGAAGGGGCTTGGGGTCGTCCATGATACCGCCAGGCCCTGAAAAGTGGGACCCGGTCAAATAGTTATCCCTGCCAACGGAGTCGAAACCTTCAAGTAGTTGATTGAACATTTGAGCAATTGTTCAAATATAATGGAGGACCAGCCCATGGCCACGAAGGAATCCTACACCTGCCAGGTGCGCGCGCTCCACGAGGACGAGGTCGAGCGTGCCAGGTCGTACTCCCTGCCCGACGACGAGGTCGAGAGGCTGGCCCGCCTCTTCAAGGTGCTGGGTGACCCCACCAGGACCCGCATCCTCCGCGCCCTGCGCTCGGGGGAGCTTTGCGTGTGCGACATCAGTCACGTGCTGGACATGTCCATATCCTCCATCTCCCACCAGCTGCGCGTGCTCCGGGAGCACGACCTGGTCAGGTTCCGCAAGCACGGGAAGATCGTCTTCTACTCCCTGGCCGACCCCCACGTCCTGGCCCTTCACGAGACTGCCCTTCAGCACGTCAGGGAGTGATACGATGGCCGACGACGGGGACGCCGTCCTCCACGAGTTCTGCATCCGGGGCCTCCACTGCAGCGACTGCGTAAGGACCGTCAAGAACGGGCTGGAGATGAGGGAGGGCGTTAACCAGGCCGATGTGAACCTGGGAAGCGGGAAGGTGTGCGTCACGTACGACCCCGGCTCCATCGGGCCCCAGGAGATAGAGGCAAGCGTCCGCAAGATGGGATACGCCGTCGAGACCGGGGATGTGGAGGCTGAGGAGGAGGTCCTCAGGAGCGGCGAGTTCGTGGCCACCGTGGTGGCGGGAGTCCTGCTGTTCCTGGGCCTCTCGCTGGAGTTCGGGTGGCCCCACTTCCCGCTTTTCCAGATGGGGGACGTGTGGGTGTCCGCCCACCACCTGGTGTACCTGGTCTCCATGCTGTTCGGAGGGGCCTACATCCTCAGGAGCGCCATCAGGTCCCTCATGGCCCTCACGTTCACCGCCTCGGGCCTCATGATAATCGCCGCCATCGGGGCGACGGCGATAGGGGAGATGGCCGAGGGGGCGGCGGTGCTCTTCCTCTACTCCCTGGCTGAGCTCCTGGAGGACTGGAGCGCCCAACGGAACCGTCGCACCATGAGGGCCCTGGTGGACCTGGCCCCAGGGCACGTGAGCGTACTAAGGGGCGGTGACGAGGTAAAGATCGAGGTCGAGGAGGTGGAGCCTGGCGACGTGGCGGTGGTCCGGCCCGGTGACCGTGTCCCGGTTGACGGGGTTATCGTCCGGGGCAGCACCTCCGTCAACGAGGCCACCATCACCGGCGAGGCGGCCCCCGTCGCCAAGATGGTGGGCTCCACAGTGTACGCTGGGACGATGAACGTGGACGGCGCCGTCGATGTGGAGGTGACCGAATACGCCCACAACACCACGCTGAACAGGATAATCAAGATGGTGGAGGAGGCGGAGGAGCGCCGGGCACCCGTGGAGCGGTTCGTGGACCGGTTCGCCAAGTACTACACCCCCGTCGTCCTGCTCTCCGCGGTCCTCATAGCCACCATCCCGCCCCTGGCCCTGGGGGCCGACGGGGGAGAGTGGTTCTACCGGGCCCTGATGCTCCTGGTCATCGCCTGCCCATGCGCCCTGGCGATCTCCGTGCCCGTGGCCGTCGTCTCCGCAATCTCCGCGGCGGCCAGGCAGGGTGTCCTGTTCAAGGGCGGTGCGTACCTGGAGCAGCTGTCCGAGGTGGACGTGGTCGCCTTCGACAAGACGGGCACCCTCACGACGGGGGACCCCTCCCTGGTCGAGGTGAGGCCTTCCGAAGGTTGGACCAAGGAGGATGTGCTGGCCCTTGCCGCGGGTCTGGAGCAGGGCTCGGAGCACCACCTGGCCCAGGCCATTCTGGACACGGCTCGGGAAGGAGGGGTCCTCCCCGTTCAGGTCGAGGACTTCCAGGCCATCCCCGGGAAGGGCGTCCGGGGGGTCGTGCCCGGGACCGAAGGGAGCGTGTCCCTCGGCAGTCCCGAATGGGCGAGGGAGCTGGAGGTTCCCTTGGACGAGGAGACCATCGCATCCATCACGGAGGACGGTCGCACGGTGGTCCTCCTCATAAAGGACGGGGAGGTCGCCGGGATGCTGGCCTTCTCCGACACCCTGCGACCCTTCGCCAGGGAGGCCGTGGCCTCCCTGGAAGGGATGAGGACCCTGCTCCTGTCGGGCGATTCGAGGGCGGTCGCGAAGGCAGTGGGGAGCAACGTCGGCATATCGGACGTCTACGCCCCCCTGCTGCCCGAGGAGAAGGTGGACATGGTGAGGAGCTTCCGAACCCGGGGGCACAAGATGGCCATGGTGGGCGATGGTGTCAACGACGCACCTGCGCTGGCCGAGGCGGACGTGGGCATCGCCATGGGCGCGGTCGGGAGCGACGTGGCCATGGAGACCGCTGACGTGGTCCTCCTCCGTGACGACATCGTCCTGGTGCCCAGAGCCCGCCAGCTCTCCAAGAGGGCCATGCGGGTGATCCGTCAGAACATCGCCCTGGCCATCGGCATAAAGGTGGCCGTCGCCTCGCTGGTCTTCATGGGCCTGGCCACCCTCTGGATGGCGGTCGCGATAGGCGACATGGGGGCCTCGCTGGTCGTGATACTCAATGCCCTGCGATTGGGGATAATGAGAGGGGGAGAGCACGCCCACACCAAGGTGGTGGAGCGTGCGCCTCCCGCGGTGGCGGAGCCTGTCTAGCGTTTGGACCCGTTGTCCTTCTTGGACCTGATGGCCGGAAGGCCGAACTCCTTCATGAGGGCCCTCACGCTGATGGTGGAGATGTAGAGCTCGGTCAGCCTGTCCACCATCGCCGGGTCCATGCCCTGGCCTGTTAGGCTCTTGCGGAACTCCGCCTCGGCGCGCTGCGCCTTCTTCTTGGCCTTCAGGTAGCGCCAGCTGAGCTTCAGGACCAGCTTCGGGGATTTTGCGAGGACGATGCCGACTATCCTCGGCACCTCGTCCCGCGTGGGCATCTCAGGACCTCCGATGTGTCCTAGAAACCGTTGCCGTTGCCGTGGCGCTTGCCCATGGCGTCGCTCATCGCCGAGAAGGGGGACAGCGAGCTCATGTACTTCTCGGTCAGCTCGAAGGCCTGGTCGGTGGTCATGCCCGCCTCGATCAGCCGCGAGTAGAAGGTGGCGACGGCGTCACCGTACTTCACCGCGTTGTCCTTGCTGTAGAGGATGTCGCTGAGCTTCTCGAGCAGGTCGGGTATCTTCTCGGCTATCACGTCGAGGATCTCCTTGATGTCCTCGGCGCTCATGTCTGGTCCACGATTGTCGTCGTGCATGTTCTTCACCTTGTGTTACTGTTGCGTGACCACGGGATATATGGGTGGTGACCAATTGTGGTCACCTCCTCAGGCCGAGCATGCGGTACCACCTGTCGGCCACCTCCTCCGATATCGAGTAATGGGTCACGCCCTGGGGGCCCTCTCGGGCGATCACGATGCCCTTCTCCACCAGTCCCTGGAGGCGTTCCCTCACTATGGTCCTGGAGGCGGAGCCCCTGCGGTCCCTCAGCTGGTCGGTGATCTCCGATACGTTCAGGTCGGCCTTGTCGAAGAGGACCTTGACTATCTCGATGGATATGGGGTCCTTCAGCTCCGGCAGGACGGCCTCGGGTGAGATCGAGCCCTTCTTGTGATAGAGCTCCAGCAGCCGGAAGTAGTTGCCCGCGATGCGGTTCATGCCCTCCAGCTGGGACATGAGGTCGCCGATGGGCCGGGTCGCGGCGCGGAGGGCCTCCTCCAGCTCCGTGACCTTCTCGGAGAGGTCCTTTATCTCCTCTCGGAGGGCCTCCTTCTCCTCGTCGACCTCTTCCTCTGCCATCGGCTTTGCATTCGCTAAGCCCTATAAGAAGGTTAACGGAACATTGTGTAGTTCGGAGGAGGTCTACTCCTTCTCCTCTTCCTCGGACTCCTCTTCGGG
>JABAHP010001174.1_pt1 | contig 18455 bp, 16 predicted proteins | sample 7062081 | NCBI WGS metagenome assembly JABAHP01 (sample SAMN14534357, study PRJNA622989) | marine sediment metagenome | biome: marine biome [ENVO:00000428]; feature: marine pelagic biome [ENVO:01000023]; material: deep marine sediment [ENVO:00002113] | place: India: Gulf of Kutch | collected...
GCAGCGGCTGAAGGAGGCCGCCGAGAAGGCGAAGATCGAGCTCTCGGGCCTCCCCAGCACGAACATCAACCTCCCATACATCACGGCGGACGAGGGCGGCCCCAAGCACCTGGACATGACGCTCTCCCGGGCGAGGTTCGAGGAGCTGACCCGGGACCTGATGGAGCGGACCACCGGGCCCCTGAGGTCGGCGCTGAAGCTGGCCAAGCTCCAGCCCAAGGACATATCCAAGGTCATCCTGGTGGGCGGCTCCACCCGGATGCCCATGGTGCAAGAGTCGGTCAGGAAGATGTTCGGCAAGGACCCCTACCAGAACATCAACCCCGACGAGTGCGTCGCCATGGGCGCCGCCATCCAGGGCGGCGTGCTCAGCGGCGACATCGAGGAGGGCTCCATCGTCCTGCTGGACGTGACGCCCCTCACCCTGTCGGTGGAGACCCTGGGCGGCATCGCCACGCCCCTGGTCGAGCGGAACACCACCATCCCCGTGGAGAGGAAGCAGATCTTCTCCACCGCCGCCGACATGCAGACCTCCGTGGAGGTCCACGTGGTCCAGGGCGAGCGGGAGATGGCCGGGGACAACATCTCCCTGGGAAGGTTCCACCTGGTGGGCATCCCCCCCGCGCCCCGGGGCATCCCGCAGATCGAGGTCACCTTCGACATCGACGCCAACGGCATCGTCAACGTGTCCGCCAAGGACCTGGGCACCGGCAAGGAGCAGGCGATAACCATCACCGCCACCTCCAACCTCTCCGAGGATGACATCGACCGTGCGGTGAAGGACGCCGAGGCCCACGCCGAGGACGACCGGAAGAAGAAGGAGATGGCCGAGACCCGCAACGAGGCGGAGCAGACCGCGTACTCCTTCAAGAAGACGCTGGACGAGCTGCGTGACAAGGTCCCCGAGGAGAAGGCCAAGGAGATCGACCAGGCCATCGCCGACCTGGAGGATGCGGTGGCCAAGGACGACTACGAGCTCATGAGGACCAAGCTGGCCGAGCTCAAGGAGAAGTTCTCCAAGGTCTCCGAGGAGATGTACGCCCACGTGGCCCAGCAGCAGGCCCAGCAGGAGGGAGGCCCCGACGTTGGCGGTGACCCCGCCGGAGAGGCCGAGCCGAGCAGGTCCAGCGCGGGCGAAGACGCCGTGGACGCCGACTACACCATCCTCGACGACGAGTAGGCACGGCCTCCGCCCCCTCCCCGGAAGGGTTTTCGGGGAGGGACGCGTTGGCGTAAGGGAGGACCGAGATGGCCAAGCGGGACTACTACGAGGTCCTGGGCGTGGACAAGGCCGCGTCCAAGGACGAGATCAAGAAGGCGTACCGCAAGCTGGCCAAGAAGTACCACCCCGACGTGAACAAGGACGACCCCGAGTCGGCGGAGGAGAGGTTCAAGGAGCTGTCCGAGGCCTACGAGGTCCTGATGGACGACGACAAGAGGGCCCGGTACGACCGCTTCGGCCACGAGGGCATCCGGTCCGACTTCGGCGCGGGCGGGTTCTCCTGGAACGACTTCACCCACGCGGGCGACGTCAGCGACATCTTCGGCTTCGACTTCATCAACACCATCTTCGGCGGCGGCGGGGGCGACATCTTCGACGTCTTCTTCGGAGGACGTGGCGGCAGGATGCGCCACGGCCCACGGGCCGGCAACGACATCCGCCTCCAGGTGAACGTGGACCTGGAGGACGTGATAACCGGCAAGGAGGTGGAGGTGGACATCCCCCGCTCCGAGACCTGCGACCTCTGCCGCGGTTCGGGTGCCAAGGAGGGCACGGCGCCCCAGACCTGCGCTTCTTGCGGGGGTCAGGGCCAGGTGCAGCAGTCCCAGCAGTTCGGGAACCGCCGCCTGGTCACCGTGAACACCTGCCCCCAGTGCAGGGGCAGGGGGACCGTCGTGGACGAGCCCTGCGAGAAGTGCAGGGGGTTGGGCCATGTGAAGGTGAGGCGCAAGTTGCTGATCCAGGTCCCCCCCGGGGCCGAGACGGGCACCCGGGTCCGCTACGGCGGCCAGGGCGAGGGAGGGGAGATGGGGGGACCTCCGGGCGACCTCTACGCCATAATCAACGTGCGTCCCCACCCCGGCTTCGAGCGGGAGGGTCCCGACCTGCTGCTCGAGGTGCCCATCACCTTCGCCCAGGCGGCGCTGGGAGACAAGATAGAGATCTCCACCCTCACGGGCAAGGCCTCGCTGACCATCCCTCCGGCCACCCAGACCCACAAGGTGTTCCGCCTCCGGGGACAGGGACTGCCACACCTCAGGGGCGCCGGTCGGGGCGACCAGTACGTCAGGGTCATCGTCGAGACCCCGAGGCACCTCTCCGGCGAGCAGAAGGACCTGCTCCGAAGGATGATGGAGCTGGACAAGGCCAGCGGAGAGGACGGGTCTGGCAAGAAGGGCTCGGGCATCTTCAACAGGAGGAAGGGCGGCAAGTGAGCCAGCGGGCCACGTACCGACCATGATACCCGTACCGAAGTTTATTTTAAGCTATCGCTCCTCTAGGCCAGCGAGGGCGCATCATGTCTGGACCACATCTCCTGGACCAGGCTCTCACCCTGAGGAAGGTCCGCAGGACCAAGAACATCCTCCTGGGCGTGACGGCCATCGTCATGGTCATCGTCATAATCATCTCGATGTCCCACAAGGGCATGAGCGCCAGCCCCATGTTCATCCCGGTACCCGCCCTCATCCTCATCGTGATGATGGCGGCGATGCTGATGAACTTCATTTCGATGGCGTTCAACGCCGTCGAGATCGTCACCGCCGACAGCCCGGGCCAGCGCTTCCGCAGTGCCCAGCACGGCCGCAACGTGTCACGCTGGACCGGCGCCCTGTGCATCGTCCTTGTCATCGTGTTCTTCATCGCCATCCCTTACGTGGAGGGTGAGATCTCCACCCACAGGATCGAGACCCTGGACACCGGCACCATCAAAGAGCACGAGTGGTTCACCGTGGACGACTTCGACATCTCCTACACCCAGCAGCTGAGGCTGGAGGTGACCGAGGGTGCCCCGATGGACTACACCATAAGGGTGAAGAACGAGAACACCGGCAAGTACGAGGACAAGATATCTGGCCAGGTGCAGGAGGGAGACGCCCTGGACCTGGAGCTGACCGATTGGCCCAGGGGCGACTACATGACGGTCTTCTGGACCGACGGGTCGGTGGACGACGACACCAGCAGCTTCGACTACCAGGTCAACCGTGCCCTCAACCCCGACCTTTCCCTCGCCCTCACGGGCATACTGGGCGTCATCGCCATCAGCAGCATCGTCTGGGCGGTGGTGGCCCACGTGCTGATGAAGCGGTACGAGATCGAATCGGTGGGTGGCCTGACGTCCACCTTCGACGAGACCTACTGAGAGGCGGGTCCGCCCTACAGGTCCTCTCCCCGGTCCTTCCTCATCACCAGGAAGAAGAACAGGAGCACTATCACGACCAGTACAACGGCTCCCAGGACCCCGTAGAGCAGTAGGTTGCTCTCGGGCTCGGTCTCGCCGTTTTCGTACTTCTCCCGCTTGATGATGACGGTGTGGTCGCCGGTGTGACCGACCTGGTCCACCGCCCGGAGGTAGTAGGCGTTGTCACCCAGGTCCAGCTCGACCTCGTGGGAGAAGGAGCCGTCGGTGCCCACGGTGACGGTGGCGTCGTTGATGGTCAGGGTGGAGCCCGGCTCGGTCTTTCCGCTGATGACGTAGGTCTCCTCGGTGGTGACGTACGGGCTCACCGGCGGGTCCATGTTGGTGAAGGTGGGAGGGGTGGCGTCCACGAGGAACTCGGGGATGGTCCTGAGCTCCTCCGCGTTGCCCGCAGCGTCCTTGGCGTAGTACTCGATCTCGTAGCTCCCGTCGCCGTACTGGAGGTCGCCGCCGAAGCTGAGGGAGAGGCCTCCGATGACCTTCTCCCATACGGCCCCGTTGATGCGGTAGTTCAGCTCCACCTGACCGCCGCCCGAGTCGTCCACGTTGAAGAGGACCTGCACGATCTCGTTGAACTTCCGGTCCACGGGCATGTCGGGGTTGAAGGTGACGATGGTCACCGGGGGAGTGGTGTCCTGGACGGTCACCGTCACCTCGTCGGTGTCGCTGAGGCCCGCGGCGTCGGTGACGCTGAGGACGACCAGGTAGACCCCCGGGATGTCGAACTGCCATGTGACCTTCATTCCGGTCAGCGACCGGGGCGCCCCGTCGTAGGTGAAGCTCCAGATGTACTCCACTATGCCCACGTTGTCCGTGGAGTTGCTGGCGTCCAGGGTGACCACCGTCCCCTGCTCCACCTCCTGGTCGGCCCCCGCGTCCGCCGTGGGGGGGATCCTGTCCCTGGCGGTCACATCGAACTTGACGGTGCTGCCGGTGTCGGAGTTGCCCGAGGTGTCGACCACCTTGAGGGTTATGGTGTACTCCTTGGCCTCCTTGAAGGCGTACTCCACCGTCTCGCCCTCCAGGTAGACCTTCTGGCCCAGCTCGTCGAAGGACCAGTTCCAGGTCTCGATGGCCACGTTGTCGTAGGAGGCGGAACCGTCCAGGGTGGTGTTGATGCCCACGTCCGCCTCGCTGAGGAGCGGGGCTTGGGCGGTGGGTGGGATGACGTCGGTGTACTGGAAGGACACCATTGCGTTGTCGTAGCGCATGTCGGCGTACGTGTCCTTGTCCAGCAGGTTGAAGGTGACCGTCACGTGGAAGGGGTTGAAGCTGGTGGTCTTCAGTATCGGGGTGGTCTTGTCGTACTCGACGACAAGCATCGGTATGTAGGCGGCCAGTCCCTCGGCGTCGGTCTCGTAGAAGAACCGGTTGGACTCGGCGTCCTCCACCTCCACCGGCACCCCCTCGATGGGGGTCAGCAGGGAATCGCCCCAGGTGACCTTGACGGTTAGGAACTGCTGGTACCTGAACAGGGAGGCGGTCATCTCCACGGCGCCGATGTCGAAGTTGCCGTGGGTGGACGTGAGGGAGGAGTTCTCCATCCTGATACGGGGGGTCCCTGAGGAGGCGGTGATGGTGCAATTGTACATCTCCACCTGGCTGAAGTAAGGCAGGTCCAGGTCCACCTCCTCGTTGGCCGATATGGCGCACTCGTAGGCGGCCATGAAGGCGCCGTCGACTACCACGCCGCGCAGGTTGCCACGGATGTTGCTGTCGCCCACGAAAAGGTTCGACTGGCCCTTCACCATCACGCCCTCTCGGAGGTTGTCCTCGATGGTGCAGCCCACCACAACCGGCGACGCGCCGTTGTCAACGTACAGGCCGATCCAGGTGTTGTCGGAGATGATGCAGTTCTCCACGTCGGCGTCCACACCGTCGATGAAGATGCCGCCGTAGCCGTTGGATATCTCCGAATCGCGGACCATCGCGTCCTCCGAGGCGATGTACAGGCCCGCGTTGATGCCCAGGAGGTTGAACAGCCTGCCGCAGTCCCGGACCAGGGAGTTGGAGAGGGAGAAGGTGGCGCCCTCGTAGATCTGGAAGTAGTAGTTGAAGTCGGGGTCGTCGGCCCTGATGGTCGACTTGTCCCCGTGGGTCTCGGGGTCGTCGTCCCAGTCGCTGATGACCAGGGTGCCGTCGAACACGGTGATCTCCTGGGGGTCGAACTCACCGCCCTTCAGGGCGAGGGTCACGTTCCGCAGGGTCAGCATCCCCAGGTCCGAGATCGACAGGTTGCCGTCCAGGACGATGGTCTGGTTGGCGTACATCAGGTCGTCCCCAGCACCGATGGTCCAGTCGCCGGTGAACTCGGAGAGGCCGGTACCACCGTTGTTCTTGTCCTGGTCCTCGGGATGGTCCGCGGCCGTCAGCGTGGCCACGGTGACGAGGGTCATTATTGCGAGCAGGGTGGCCAGCATGAGCCTGGCTCCCTTTGACGATAACAGGTGACTGGACATGGTCAGGTCTCCTGAAGGGCGGAAGTGCGGGGGTTGTATGTAAATCTTATCATACGAGCTTCGAGCGTTGGGCCAGTCGCATTCGCGGGGTGACTGCAACCAAAAAGCCTTATTTACCTTGATGAGGTACGCCGACTGGGTTCTCCCATGGAAGAGATTAGGATCCACGGACGAGGAGGCCAGGGCTCCGTGACGGCGGCGGAGCTCCTGGCGCAGGCCGCCTTCAAGGACGGTAAGTACTCCCAGGCGTTCCCCGCCTTCGGCGTGGAGCGCAGGGGCGCACCTGTCCAGGCGTTCTGCCGCATCGCCGACTCCAAGATCAGGACGCGGGCACAGATCTACTACCCGGACATAATAATCGTCCAGGACTCCACCCTCCTGGAGGTGGTCGACGTGTTCAGCGGCCTGAAGGACGACGGCATGGCCATAATCAACACCAAGCGCGAGGCGGAGGAGCTGGACATCGACCACTCCGCAGGTATCATCACGGTGGACGCCACCGGTCTGGCCATCCAGCACCTGGGGCGCCCCATAACCAACACCACCATGCTTGGGGCCTTCGCCGGCGCCACCGGCCTGGTCAACATCGACAGCCTGGTGGAGATGATCAGGGATCGCTTCCCAGGCGAGCTTGGGGAGAAGAACGTGGCGGCCATTCGTGACGCCTACATCCACTGCGGTGGGGAGGAGTGCTCATGGGAATGAAGCTGACCGAGGGTGCCTGGGCCGAGCCGGCCAGCACCATTGACACGAAGACCGGTGCCTGGAGGTCCTTCCGCCCGGTCTGGGACAAGGACAAGTGCATCAAGTGCTACCTTTGCATAGACCTGTGCCCCGAGGGCGCAATCAGCGCCCTGCCCCTCGACGAGGAGGGCAAGAAGACGGGCGTCCAGGTCGACTACGACTACTGCAAGGGGTGCGGCATCTGCGCCAACGAGTGCCCCAAGCAGGCTTACGAGATGGTCCCGGAGGAGAAGTGATACCCATGATCGAGGACACCGTTGTCGAGGGTTCGATGGCCGTGGCCGAGGCGGTCAAGCTCTGCCGCCCCAAGGTCATATCCGCCTACCCCATCACCCCCCAGACCCACATCGTCGAGGACCTGTCCCAGATGGTCGCCGACGGCGAGATAGACTGCGAGTACGTGAATGTGGAGTCCGAGTTCGCCGCGGCATCCGTCGTCATGGGCGCCGCCACCACGGGGGTGAGGACCTACACTGCCACCACCTCCCAGGGCCTGCTGCTCATGTACGAGGTGCTGTACAACATCGCGGGCTCCCGCCTGCCCATCAACCTGACCTGCGCCAACCGAGCGGTCTCGGCGCCCATCAGCATCTGGAACGACCAGCAGGACAGCGTCTCCGTACGTGACGCCGGCTGGATCCAGATGTACTGCGAGGACTCCCAGGAGATCCACGACATCCAGCCCATCTCGTACAAGGTGGGTGAGCACCCGAGGATCCGGTTGCCCGTCATGAACATGATGGACGGGTTCGTGCTCACCCACACCTACGAGCCGATCAAGCGGATGAGCCAGGAGGACGTGGACCAGTACCTGCCACCGTTCGAGCCCGTCGTCAAGCTGGACGTGGAGCGACCGCTGACCTTCGGCGCCTTCGCCATGCCGGACACCTACCACGAGATAAGGTACATGTTGAACAGGGCGGTCATGAACTCGAAGCCCGTCATCGAGGAGGCCTTCAAGGAGTTCGGCGAGGTGTTCGGCCGCGAGTACCACCCCTACTTCGAGGAGTACCGCACCGAGGATGCGGACCTCATCCTCCTGACCATGGGCTCCCTGGCGGGTACCATAAAGGAGACGATCGACCGCTTGCGGAGCGACGGGGAGAAGGTCGGCCTGCTCAAGCTGCGCACGGTGAGGCCCTGGCCCGGGGAGGAGCTGCGGAAGGCCCTCGACCATACGTCAGTGGTGGCGGTCATCGAGAAGGACATATCCCTCGGCTTCGAGGGCACCGTGAGCGCTGACCTGAAGGCCACGTACCATCGTCGCGACGGACCGCTGGTCCATTCCTTCGTGGCCGGGCTCGGCGGACGGGACGTGCCGATACGTGACATCGTGAAGACCTACGAGCAGGCCAAGGGCCTTCGGGAACCCGTGGACGGCTCCATGTGGGTCGGACTCAATCACGACATCATACCGGAGGTGGAGTAGATGACCCAGCCATCGTCGTTGAAGGAAGGATACATAGAGCCTGGCAAGCGGCTGTTCGCACCAGGCCACAGAGGTTGCGCCGGCTGCGGCGAGCTACTTGCGGCCCGACTGGTCCTGGAGGCCGCGGGCCCGAACACCATAATCGCCAACAACACCGGCTGCCTGGAGGTGACCACCACCCCCTACCCCACCTCTTCATGGGGCGTGCCTTGGGTCCACTCCCTCTTCGAGAACTCGGCGGCGGTCGCCAGCGGCATCGAGGCCGCCCTCAAGGCCACCGGCCAGAAGGAGGGCATCAACGTCATCGCCCAGGGAGGCGACGGCGGAACGGTGGACATCGGCCTGGGCCTCATCTCGGGAATGATGGAGCGGGGCCACGACATCCTCTACGTCTGCTACGACAACGAGGCCTACATGAACACGGGCATCCAGAGGTCGGGCGCCACCCCCACCTACGCCTCCACCACCACTTCACCGTGGGGCAAGGAGAGCTTCGGGAACGCCAGGCCCAAGAAGCCCATGCCCGAGATAATGGCCGCCCATGGCATCCCCTACTCGGCCACCGCCAGCGTGTCGTACCCGCGCGAGGTCAAGAAGAAGGTGGAGAAGGCCCTCGCCATCGAGGGGCCCAAGTACCTGCACATCCACGTGCCCTGCCCCACCGGCTGGTACTCCGACGGGGCCGAGAGCATCTCCGTCGGCAAGCTGGCCGTCGAGACCGCCCTCTTCCCCATCTACGAGATCGAGAACGGCGAGGTGACCAACGTGAAGAAGTTCAAGGAGATCAAGCCGGTCACCGAGTACCTGAAGACCCAGAGGCGCTTCGCGCACCTTTTCAAGAAGGAGGGCGGTGCCGAGGTAATCGCCGCAATCCAGGCCATCGCCGACAGGAACGTGGAACGCTTCGGCATGCTGAGGTAGGCCGACATCACGTGGGTCGACCGGGCGACGGCCCGGTCATCGCAACATGCCCAGCACGGCCGCCGTGCCCCCGGACGGCGCTCAAGCTGACCATTCGGAGAATGGGAGAGAGGGGCACGCTCACAGGGCGACGTCGCGGGCCTTGGCGACCACGTGGATGCGGTACGCCATGTAGACCAGCACACCACCGACGGCCACCAGCAACGACCCTATCGCCAGGAGCATGGGGTCGTGGACGATCTCGGTCACCAGGACGGGACCGAATATCCCGTCGCCGGGGACCTCCTTGACCACCTCGGTGCCCATGACGAAGGTGTAGATCTGGGAGATCGCCAGGGTTATGGCCAGCACCGCAGCGGAGAGCATGAGGGCGATCTGCACGCGCTCGGGGTGGAGCAGGTGCATGCCCTTCATGGAGAGCTTGTAGTAGACCCACTTGCGGTTGTCGTCCAGCTTCTTGACCAGACCAGCGTCGAGCAGCCTGGAGAGATGCTTGTAGACGGCCGACTTGTTGACATGGAGATCGTTCGCCAGGTCGGTCACGGTCATCTGCGATTTGTCCAGACGCTTCAGGATCTCTATCCGGGTGTCCGATGCTAGAGCCTTGAAGGATTCCTGGTCCAGGGTAATCTTACGCTGGTACACGTTGCGAATATGGCCTCTCGCTGCATATAAGGTTTGTTACGAACGTTTCCCTTTTGGTGAACAATCTTGGATACTGGCTAGTGAAATACCCCCCAGTGAACGTTCTCCCCGCCTTTAAATACCCAATCCCTTTAATTGTGATTCCCCCCCGGCACGGGAGGGTGACATCATGAGCTCCCTGGCACGCCTGACCGCAGTCGTCTTCTTCGTAGTGGTAGCGGGCATGCTGGAGGCCTCCGACCTTTTCATCGCCCTGTCACTTTGAGACCGGCCTAGTCGTGCTGGATGAACGCGTTCTTGCCCTTCCTCCACAACTTGAGCCCGCGGTCGAGCATTGGGAACTCGTGGAAGTATTGGGATTCCAGCTCTGCAGCATCGATGCTCTCGGCCATATCCCGCAGGGCCTGGCGCGTGTTCACCTCCGGCATGTGGACGCAGCTGTACTCGGAGCCGGCCATGATGGCCCGGAGCAGGAAGGTCTCCGCCTCCTCCCGCGTCAGGTGCATGCAGGGACGCTCGTCGATGGTCTTGTCCTCCTGGCTGATCTCCCGGAGGTCCCCCGTGAAGTGGAAGTTGATGAAGGCGGTGCAGTTGCCCTCCTCCGAGTACTGCAGGTCCTCGATCCCCTCGAAGGTCACGGGCGACAGCAGCTCCGCCGCCTCGCTGAGGGAGTGGGACCTCATGCAGACCTTGGTGTCCCTGGCCCCGCAGATGGCGCTGTAGGGGCAATGCCAGTACCTGATCTCGAAGGTGTCGAAGTCCCGGATGCGCAGCTTCGCGTCGCCCAGGCCCTCGTAGATGCTGGCCCCGCACATGAAGCTCCTGTAGGTCTTCATCGCCGGCAGCGGGTGGTGGAACACCGGCAGCGTCATGTCCCCCTTGCCCTTCAGCATGGCAAGCTCGACCCGGGTCACGCCGGCCCAGAACCTGTGCTGGAAGCCGTCCAGGTTCCCCGACTCCTTCCCGATCCGGATGACCAGGTCGTAGACCGCCTCTATCAGCGCACGGATGGGCTCGGGCAATCTGTCAGGCATGCCATCACACCCCTATCTGGTCTCCCCAGATGAACCGGTGAAGCTGGAGCAGGACCCTCACGTCCAGACGGTCCTCCAGCACCCGCTCCGCCAGGTCCCGCAGGTCCAGGCCGCCCACGGGCTGGAAGACCACCGGGCATGGGGGAAGCTGGCGCTCCAGGAGCCGCTTGGCGTAGATATAGTCCTCCTGGTGGGCGATGACGAACTTGAGCACGTCGTCGGACCGCATCTTGGAGATGTTGGTGAACAGGTTCCGGTCCTGCATGCCGGAGCTGGGGCACTTGATGTCCATGAGCATGTGGGTCTTGGGACCCCTGTCGATGACGCCCAGGTCTATGGAGCCGTTGGTCTCGATGTTCACCTCGCAGCCCTTCTCCTCCAGCGCCTGCACAAGCTCGGTGACCTCCTTGGCCTGCAACAGGGGCTCCCCCCCGGACACGCAGACGCGCTTCACGCCGTAGGAGAGCACCTCGTCGACGATATCGGGGACCTTCCTCTCCTCACCCGGTTCCCACGAGTACGTGGTATCGCACCAGTTGCACTCCAGGTTGCATCGCGAGGTCCGCACGAAAACGGTGGGCAGGCCTATGTCCAGGCCCTCACCCTGGATGGAGAAGAACACCTCGGAGACCTCCATCACGCGTCACCCCCCTTGGGCTCGACGACGATGTTGACGGCCTCCTCTACCGCCTCCTCCTCCACCAGCTCTGCTACGACCAAGTGCCCCGGGTTCCCACCCTTGAGCCGGTCCTTGTCCAACCGCTTCGTCCCCGTCTCGTACTCCAGTGGGTCCACGGCGCCCGCGTCGGCGAAGCCCTGCAGTCTCAGCTGGCAGCTCTCGCAGTGGCCGCATGCCTTCCTCCGGCCCCGGTAGCAGGACCAGGTCAGCCGGAAGGGCACGCCCAGGTCGAGCCCCCGACGGATTATCTCGGACTTGGTGGACCTGATGATGGGGGCCACGATGCGGATGGGGTCCCCCTCGACGCCCCGCTTCGTTCCCGCCGCGATGGCACGCTCCATCGCCTCGATGAACTCGGGCCTGCAGTCTGGGTAGCCGGAGTAGTCCACGGCGTTCGCACCGATGAACACCGCCTCGGCTCCCAGGGCCTCGGCCCAGGAGGCGGCCATGGATATGAACACCGTGTTCCTGGCGGGGACGTACGTGGGGGGTATGGAGGCCCCGATCTCCTCCGGGGGCGTCTCCGAGGGGACCTTGATGNNGATGAGGCCGTCGGTGAGGGCGGAGCCGCCGAAGGCGGACAGGTCGACCCTGACCGTCTTCTGGTCGACCCCGTAGTGGGCCGCCATCGCCCGGGCGGAATCAAGCTCTCGCTGGTGCCTCTGGCCGTAGTCCACCGTGAGGGCGTGGACATCGTAGCCCTCGTCTATGGCCACGGCCATCGCGACGGAGCTGTCCAGGCCCCCGGACAGCAGTACAACTGCGGTCTTCTGTCCCCCCTCGGACATCACCTGGCGGATGGTGCACGGATGATAATATACCTTTCGCGATGGCACCCAGTCCCACGATGGAACATTATTTTAAGTCCCATGAAGGTTCGATGTAGCAAGGGTGGTCGGTACGCTGGAGCCCATAATTCCATTCCATGGACCCCCAAGGCGTTCCCTCGTGATGTGGAGCGTCCCCATCTTGAGCTTCGTCGCGATTGTGCTCCTTTCCACAGGGGTCGCGGCCTTCGTCTGGCACGAGGGCGTCATCGAGAGGGATGAGGTGTGGCCCGGCGAGGGGTGGGCCGGTGGGGAGTACACCGTCGAGCTGTCCCACGACGGGTCCAAGGTATTGTTTTTGGGCTACGGTGGTTCCGACGAGGTCAGGGTCCTGGACCGTGAGTTCGGGCTGTTGGGCACCTGGGAGCCTTCCGGGGAGAACATGTCCGTGGAGGGCGCGACCTGGGCGACGACGGACAACATGATATCCGTGTGGGGCTCCAACGGCAGCGGGCCTGACTTCCTGTCCATCCTGAGCGTGCCCGGGTTCGATCATCTCGCCGTCCCGAACATGACGTTCAACGACACCCTGGTAGACTACACCTCCGCGCGGCTGGGAGCGGACGGCATCATCCTCGCTGTGGGGGGTCGATGCCAGCACGGCTCCAGCCGGCTCCAGGTCGTCGAGGTGAACACTAACCACCTGATCAACGACCTGGGCTGGAAGGAGAACACGACCATCGTGGACATCGAGGCCGATGGCATCTACTTCGTCGTGGTCGACGAGAGGGGATTCGTCACCAGCATAGAGACAAGGCAATGGAACGAGGACATGAGATGGGAGGGGTCCGGTGGCCACCCGACGGCCGAGTCCATCGGGTACTTCAACGGCGACCGTATCTGGATAGTCGGGTACGCCAGCGGCGGGGTGAGGGTCTTCGGCCACACGCCCATCGACATGGTCGGGGAGGCCGAGACGGGGACCGGACCCGTGCTGGGCGTCGCCAGCCTGTTCCCCGACCCCCGTTACTACGCCGTCGCCGTCCCCGACGGGGAAGGGGGGACGGACATCTCGGGGTGGATACACAACGACACCTGGGGAGAGAAGCTCTGGTCGAACACCTTGAAGGAGGATGGGCGGGTGCTGTCCATGCACGCCGACCCTGCGGTGTCGGGCCGCTTCCTCGCCGCCTTCGACGACGGCTCCATCGCCACGTACTCCACGACAATCCAGCTCAACTTCCCCCCCTCGATAAACTTCACCTCGGAGAACCCCGAGGAATGGGTGGGCATGAACACGGTCACCGGCGAGGTGTACGACGAGGCTGGGATCGTCATATGGGTGAGGTACCGGTTCAACGATGAGGGCGAATGGATGGACGCCGAGGGCACCAGCGAGTTCTCCATCACCTTCAACGCCGACGACTTCATGCCGGCCACCAACACGATAAACGTCTGGACCTCCGACGGGGTCCACGAGGCCCAGGCCAACTACGACTTCTTCATGTACGAGCCCGAGGAGGACGAGAGCAACTTCTGGGTCTGGTTCTCGGGAAGCACCATCCTGGTGCTGGTGGTACTTCTCGTGGTCATCTACATTGTCCGGAGGAGAAGGGGTACGGTCGAGGGAGAGTGAGCTCATGGGAACGACCCGCGCGGGCAACATAGGCTTTAGGGCGGCGGGAAGGTTCGTTCCAGTACTGACGGTGATGGTCCTGCTCTTGACCACCGTTCCGGTATCTTCGGACGATGATGACCCGCGTGCCGTCCTCCCCTGGTACGACGCCCGGGTCACCGAGGTCGGGAGCTGGAGGGACCCCTCCGGCCAGGGCACCGACCTGGCCGTCTTCCCCTCACCCGACGGTGACAGGCTACTGGTCTGGGGCTACGGAGGCCCGGCCGACGTCCGCGTTATGGACCGTGTCGGGGGGACGCTCCAGGTCCTGGATCTCCCCGTCGATGACGCCACCCTCAAGGGCATCCTCTGGTCCTGGGGCGACAGGTGGCTGGCCGCCTGGGGGAGGGCCGAGGGTGCAGACGCGGACTTCCTCGCCATGTGGGATGCCGACACCTACGCACCCTCCGAGGACGTGTTCGTGAACGGAACCACGCCCCTGACCGTCGTCGACGCCGTCTACTTCATGGCCAAGGGGTACATAGTGGGCCTGGGAGGGAGGGACGTGAACGGGACCTCCCGCGTCATGATCCTCGAGACGGCCGACCTCTCCCTCCGGGCGGACCACGTGTGGAGGGACAACGCCACCCTGTTGTTCATGACCACCGACGGAAGGGACCTGGTCTGCGTCGACGAGCTGGGGGGCGTCACAGTGATCTCCGGCTTGGACTGGCAAGGGTCCCAGCGGTTCCAGGGTTTCGAGTTGACGCCCACCGCGACCTCGAACCAGTACACGCGCAGCAACGAACCTTGGCTGCTGGGCTTCGAGAACGGCAGTTACCAGGTCTGGAGGTGTTGCCCTTGGGAACTCTCGGAGACCAACGACATGGGCGAGGGACCCATCCAGGCCCTTACCAACATCTGGGACCTACGGGCCTGGTTCTCCATGATGGCCATGCCCAGAGGGGAGGGGTCGGAGCTACTGATCTCGAGGACGTACTACCAATGGGGCATCGTGGAGTACATAGCGGACCCCTACCAACTCGACACTCCCGTGTCGATGATCACGCAGGACCCCGCCGTGCACGGTCAGCTGTGGGTCGGTTTCACCGACGGTACCCTCGCACTGCTCAACGTCACGTTCATCGAGGACGAGGCGCCCGAGGCCTACATCCTCGAGCCCGAGAACAACAAGGAACATTTCGGCGACTCCGTCCACTTCAGCGGCAACTACTCCGACGACCACGACAGGATCGTCTGGATCAGGGTCCGGGTCGACGATGACGAGTGGCATGACGTGGACTGGGCCGACGGGGAGTGGTCCTGGGACCTGGACATCAGCGGCATGAAGGATGAGACGAACCACAGGGTGACCGTCCTCGCCTTCGACGGCAGGAAGGAGTCCACGGGAGACGCCGTGTTGATCAACATCTTCGAGCCACGGGAGGACGAGAGGGGCATCGAGTTCGGCTTCTGGTTCTTCTTCTGGATAACGGTCATCGCCCTCCTCATCCTGGTCCCGATATGGCTCTACGTGCGGAGGCGGGCGGCCGCCGGGGATGATGGGAGGAAGGGCTCGGACCAGGATTGAGCCGTCTCGGCCACGCATCTGTCGCCTCAGGCCTTCGAACCGGTATCGCCATGGAGCTCGTTCCAGAGCGCATCCGCCGTCCCCTTGCCCATGCCGGGCGCCGCTTCCAGCTCCTCCCTGGTGGCCGCCTCGATGGCCCGGAGGCTACCGAAGTGCCGGAGCAGCGTCTGGGCCCTCTGGGGGCCGATGCCCGGGACCTTGAGCAGCCGGCTCCTGGTGAGGGCCCCCCTCCTGCGCCTGCGGTGGTACGAGATGGCGAACCTGTGGGCCTCGTCACGGATCCTGCGCAGCAGGAGGACGGCGTCGGAGGCGGGGGGCAGGTCCAGCGGAAGGGCGGACCCTGGGACGAACAGCTCCTCCTGGTCCTTGGCAAGGGCGGCCAGGGGAAGTCGCATCCCCAGGAGGCCCAGGGCGTCCCCCGCGGCGGCCAGCTGGCCCTTGCCCCCGTCGATGAGGACCAGGTCGGGCTCGGGCATGGTGCCGCGAAGGCTGCCGCCGTAGCGACGGCCCACCACCTCGCGCATGGCGGCGTAATCGTCACCGGGGGCCGCCCTCCGGACCTTGAACCGCCGGTAGTCCTTCTTGAGGGGCTTGCCCTCCCGGAAGGTCACCATGGAGGCCACCGCCTCGTCCCCCTGGTGGTGGCTCACGTCGAAGGCCTCTATCCGTTTGGGAGTAGAGGGGAGCCTCAGCGCCCTCCCCAGCTCCTCGACGCCCCGGTCCTCGATGCGCAGCTGGGTCCTGAGGCGTTCCGTCTTGGCGTAGGAACGGGCGTTCTTCTCGGCCAGGCGCATCAGCCGCAGGGGCTCACCTCGGCAGGGGACGGTGATGTGGACCTTGCGGCCGGCGGCCTGGGTCAGGGCCAGCTCCAGGGTCGCCCTCTCGGGGAGCTCCTCGGGCACCGCCACCGTGCGGGGGATGCCACCCGCCCGGTAGAGCTGGGGAATGACCGCCTGGAGGACCTCCGAGGGGGGGACTTCGTCGCCGTGGGCGAGCCTGAGCAGCCTCTTGTCCACCACCTTGCCGCCCCGCACCTGGAGCACGAAGACGAGGGCCATGTGCCCGGACCTGGCCAGGGCCACGTAGTCGTCGTCCCTCTCCCTGGTGAGGTGAACGGACTGGAGCTCCATCATCCGGTCCAGGCCCTGGAGGTAGTCCCGGACCTCGGCGGCCTCCTCGAAGCGCTCCTCCGCCGCCAGGGCGCGCATGGTGGACTCCAGGTCCCTCCGCAGGGCCTTGACGTCGCCTTTGAGGATCAGCTTGGCCTTCCGCACCCGCTCGGCGTAGCCCTCCTCGTCGATGGCACCGACGCAGGGCCCCGAGCACATGCCGATGTGCATGTACAGGCATCCCCTGGGGTTCATGCGGCGACACACGCGGATGCCCAGGTCCTTCTGGAGCAGGTTGACGGTGGTCCTGGTGGGAAGGGCCGACGTGTAGGGGCCGTAGTAGTCGGCGCCGTCCTCGATCTCCTCCCTCACCACGGCGATGCGGGGGAACCTCTCCTTGGTGAACTTGATGAGGGGGTAGCGCTTGTCGTCCTTCAGCCGCACGTTGTGCCTGGGCTGGTGGCGCTTGATGAGGTTGGCCTCCAGGAAGATGGCCTCGATCTCGGTGCGGGTCTCGAAATGCTCCACCGAGGCGACCTCGTCCACGTGCTCGCTGATGGGAAGCCAAGGGTCCGGCTTGCCCTTGAAGTGGGCGGGGGCCCGCTTCTTCAGCGAGACGGCCTTTCCCACATAGATGACCTCTCCCTCGGCGTCGCGGAAGAGGTAGACGCCGGGGGCGTCGGGCAGGGAGCCCAGCGCGCGTCGCACCTCGGCCGGGGGTGTAACCATCGCCACCGCCTCCTAGGAGCTCCGCTGCCGCTCACGCTCCCGGGCCATGTGGACGCGGAGGGCCTTGCCGGTGTGGGTGTCCGTCTTTGCCACCTCCTCCGGGGTGCCCTCGGCCACCACGCGTCCGCCCTCGTCGCCGCCCTCTGGTCCCAGGTCGATCACGTGGTCGGCGCACTTGATCACGTCCAGGTTGTGCTCGATGACCACCACGGTGTTGCCCGCGTCGGTGAGGCGGGCAAGGACCGAGAGGAGCTTCTTGATGTCGTCGAAGTGGAGCCCGGTGGTGGGCTCGTCCAGCATGTAAAGCGTGCGGCCCGTCGCCCGCTTGCCCAGCTCCGTCGACAGCTTGACCCTCTGGGCCTCTCCCCCGGAAAGGGTGGTGGCGGACTGGCCCAGCCTGATGTAACCGAGGCCCACGTCGTACAGCGTCTGCAGCTTGCGCTTGATGCCAGGGATCTTCGCGAAGAAGTGGAGGGCCTCCTCCACCGTCATCTCCAGGATATCGAATATGGTCTTGCCCCGGTACGTGACCTCCAGCGTCTCCTCGTTGAAGCGCTTGCCGCCGCACGCCTCGCAGGGCACGTAGACGTCGGGCAGGAAGTGCATCTCGATCTTGACGATGCCGTCGCCCTGGCAGGCCTCGCACCGGCCCCCCTTGACATTGAAGGAGAACCTACCGGGCTTGTAGCCCCTCACCTTCGCGTCTGGGGTCTTGGCGAACAGCTCCCGGATGGGGGTGAACACGCCGGTGTAGGTGGCGGGGTTGGAACGGGGCGTCCGCCCGATGGGGGACTGGTCGATGACGATGATCTTGTCGATGTGCTCCATGCCCTCGATGGCATCGTGGGCCCCCGGCCTCTTGTGGCCTCCGTGGAGCTCCCTGGAGATGGCCTTGTGAAGGATCTCGTCCACCAGGGTCGACTTGCCCGAGCCGGAGACGCCGGTGACGGCGATGAACTGGCCCAGGGGGAACCTCACGTCGATGCGCTTGAGGTTGTGCTCCCGGGCCCCACGGACCGTTATCGCCTTGCCGTTGCCGGGCCGTCGCTGGTCGGGGATGGCGATGGACATGCGCCCCGTCATGTAGGCGCCCGTCAGGCTCTCCTCGCACGCGAGGATGTCGTCCAGCGTCCCCTCGCAGACCACCTCTCCCCCGTGCTCGCCCGCCCCTGGCCCCAGGTCGATGACGTGGTCCGCGTGGCGTATGGTCTCCTCGTCGTGCTCGACGACGATGACGGTGTTGCCCAGGTCCCGAAGGTGCTCCAGGGTGCGCAGGAGGCGCATGTTGTCCCGCTGGTGCAGCCCGATGGAGGG
>JABAHP010000241.1_pt1 | contig 18450 bp, 14 predicted proteins | sample 7062081 | NCBI WGS metagenome assembly JABAHP01 (sample SAMN14534357, study PRJNA622989) | marine sediment metagenome | biome: marine biome [ENVO:00000428]; feature: marine pelagic biome [ENVO:01000023]; material: deep marine sediment [ENVO:00002113] | place: India: Gulf of Kutch | collected...
GAATCAAACCCACATCTGTCATTCCGCACTCGATGCGGAATCCAGTTATTTATGCTCTTTTAAAACGCTTTTTAGCCCTTTTTGTTATCTTTTACGCACTTTGTGCCTAAAAAAACACATTTTTCGCCGCCTACAAACACAAGGCTGCCCGAAGAGCCTGCCCTGAGCAATGTCGAAGGGCGGCAATCTCATTTTTACTTTTAAACTGTGGTTTTACACTTTTCACTTTCAACTTTAAACTGTTAAAGGTCACTCACATCAGGGAGTACAATGAAATTTATTTAAAAAATGTTGGAAATATATTGAACATACCGCCCATGTTTGGTATAATTACTATCGTCACAGAAGTGGCAGATAGCGGAGCCCCGCACGTCTTAGTATCAGCAGATACACATAAAAAGGTCGTATTTTGTTAAATAAAAGCCAGTTTTTGAAACATTTTGGTGTATTAATGACAAAAAATCTGTGCAATGTGTTGTTAAAAATCTGTGTAATCTGTGTTCTCTCTTTCCAGCCACAAAAGCGAACAAGTACGAAAGCTTACGTACGAAATTATAAACTTTTTATGCAAAACAAAGCCAAATTCCGAAAAGTCAAGTTGAACGTAAATAAAGTATTAACAAAGGATTATGAGCAAATGGACACTTGGTCAATTAGGAAAAACAAACCCAAAACAAAGCCAAACGAACCCAAAACGAACCCAATTTTAGCCAATAAAACGCCAATACGAACCCAATTCAAACCCAAACAAACCCAATCTGCAGCGAGCTTGCCTGCCATGCCCACCCTGAGCGTAGTCGAAGGGAGCGCAGCCGAAGGGTCGAACCTGTTTCAAGCCGCTTTATCTCTTCTCAATCGGCACATAAGCCCTGGGTTCTGGACCATTGAAAAGGGCCCTCGGCCGAAAAAGCCTGTTGTCCTTTCGCTGTTCGAGAATATGTGCCAGCCACCCCGCCGACCGGGCTGCGGCGAATATGGGCGTGAACAAATACCTTGGAATACCCAGCAGCGTATATACGGCACCAGAGAAAAAGTCCACGTTAGGATGCACCGGCTTACCTTTCTTCTCCATACGAACACCGAAGCTCTCTTCAAGCTGTTTCAAAAACTCGTACAGTCCGGGATCACCTTTCTGTTCCGAAAGTTCCTTGAGCATCCTCTCCATCACGATTGCACGAGGATCTTTCGTCTTGTAAACGCGGTGCCCCATACCCATCACCTTGCGATGTTCCTCCAGCGCCTTATCGAGCCAGGTATCAATGTTTTCCTTCGCCCCAATCTCATCGACCATATTCATAACGCGCTCGTTTGCTCCGCCGTGCAGAAATCCTGCCAGTGCCCCGATGGCCGCCGAAATGCTGCAGTAGCACGTCGAATAAGTCGAGGCCACAACCCGCGCGGTGAAGGTAGAGGCATTAAAACCGTGTTCGGCGTGCAGCAGAAGGCATGTATCGAAAATACGCCCTTCCTCCGGCGATGGCTCCTCGTCCCTGAGCAGATACAGAAAGTTTGCACCCTGCGAAAGGTCCGTCCGCGGTTCCAGATAAGATTTGCCTTCTTTGAAACGCTGATAAGTGGCCAGAACGGTCGTCATCTGCGAAATCTGGTGGAGTGTCCGACGACAGTTGCAGGTGGCCGAATGTTGAATCTGATGTTCCACACAGCCGCTCAGGTAGGAGATAACCGATTGCAGCAGTTCCATCGGCGAGCCCGCCGCGGGAAAATGCTCAATCATGCCCCGAATCGGCGGCTGCAGGGCCCGGCACTGGCGCATACTCACGGTGAAATCCTCAAGTTCCTGTTTGGACGGCAGCTTTTCATAGAGCAAAAGATAAGTAGTTTCTTCGAAGGAAGAATGCTCAGCGAGTTCTTCTATGGAATATCCCCGATAATAGAGCTTTCCCCTGGCTCCGTCGATTTGACAAATCTCGGACTCAGCCGCGATAACACCTTCCAGCCCTTTCGCATACTCCACCTCTGCCATAATTTATTCTCCTGTACTAATTTGTCTATTGTTTCGTATCTGTTCTCACGTTTTCCAAATTGTAAAAGCATCCTTTTCTGCTTACGTTCATCGGTCCCGGCACCAAAATTACAATTCAAGCAGAAGCTTGTCCGGGTCCTCGATATACTCCTTGATATGGAGCAGAAATCCGATGGCTTGGCGTCCGTCAATCACGCGATGGTCATAAGTAAGCGCTACATACATCATTGGCCGAATCACAATCTCGTCATCTATAACGACCGGCCGCTTTTTGATTGCGTGCATTCCGAAAATCGCGCTCTGCGGATAGGCCGGAATCGGTGTCGACAGAAGCGAGCCGAAAACGCCGCCGTTGGTTATTGTAAACGTCCCGCCGGTCAGTTCGTCCGGCAGAAGTTTTTTCTCTCTCGCCCGTTTGGCAAGGTCGGCAATCGCGGTTTCAATTTCGGCAAAGTGCAGCTTGTCGGCATCGCGGATGATTGGTACCACCAATCCTCTTTCGATGGATATGGCCACCCCTATATCATAAAAATAATTGTAGATAATGTCCTCGCCATCCACCCGAGCGTTGACATCCGGGAAATCTTTCAGCGCCTGGCAGCATGCCTTCACAAAGAACGACATGAATCCGATTTTGATTCCGTGCTCTTTTTCAAATTCAGTCTTGTAGTGGGTTCGGATTTCAATGACCTTTTGCATGTCGATTTCGTTGAACGTGGTAAGGTAAGCCGCGGTTTGCCGGGCCTGAACAAGACGTTCGGCCGTCTTTCTGCGGATTGCAGACATCGGCACGCGTTCGGTGCGACGTTTTTCGCCGGCTGTCGCCTGGGAAGCTACAGCAGGCACTACCGGAGCAATTTCCCCTGCTTGCTCACCTGCCTGTTCAGGCTCAGAGGAGGAAGGCGGTGCGGATTTAGGTCCCTTGGCTTTTTCCTCGATTTGCGCTGGTTTTTCTCCCTCTGCCTCGGCTTTTTCGGTTGTCGAGGGTGCAGCAGGTTCGGCTGCCGGTTCTTGTTCCGATGCAGGCTTAGCCTTCTCTGCCTCGTCCGTGCCAAGCATAGCCACCGTTTGTCCTATCGAAACTTCCGTGCCTTCTTCAACCAGTATCTCGAGTGTACCGGTACCGGGCGATGGAATCTCAAGAAGGGCTTTGTCCGTTTCCAGCTCAAACAGCGTTTCGCCTTCTTCAACCTGGTCGCCCTTGTGCTTCAGCCAGGAAACAATGACACCGGTAGTAATCGATTCGCCGATCTCAGGAATCTTAACTTCTATTTTCATTTCAAACTTCCCCAGTTAATACGATTTTTTTACTGTGTCTTAGCCGACGCCGGGCCGAATGCACCCTCGACCAGCTCTTTCTGCTCTTGCTGGTACTGCTTAAATGAACCGGTCGCGCTGGATGGACTTTCGTCCCTGCCGAAATATCGGAGCTCAATCTGTGGAAAATGTAACAAACAACGGTCACGCATATAAGCCCAGGCCCCGGAATTTTTGGGTTCTTCTTGAATCCACGTTACTTCCTGTACATTCTGGTATTTCTCGAAACAGGCCGCCAGTGCCTGATTCGGGAACGGATATAGTAATTCAATACGAATCAGTGCAGTATCTGTTCGACCGAGAGCTTGGCGCTGTGCTTCAAGGTCGTAATAGACCTTGCCTGAGCATAACAGAATCCGCCGGACCCGACCCGGATCACACGAATCGTCGAGGACCTCCTGAAAGCCGCCTTCGGCAAGATCCCTGACGGAAGAAATAACCTTTGGGTGGCGCAGCAGACTCTTAGGCGTCATGATGACCAAAGGTTTCCGGAAGTTATGCTTTACCTGCCGCCTGAGTACATGGAAATACTGAGCCGGAGTAGTCAGGTTGCAGACTTGAATATTGTTACACGCGGCAAGTTGCAGGAACCGTTCGAGCCGCGCGCCGGAATGGTCGGGCCCCTGCCCCTCACAGGCGTGCGGCAGCAGCAAAACCAGGCCGCTCAATCGGCCCCACTTACTCTCGGCCGATGCAATATAGTCATCGATGATTACCTGGGCACCATTTGCAAAATCGCCGAACTGTGCCTCCCATGCCACAAGAGTATGGGGGCTGACCAGTGAGTAGCCGTATTCGAAACCCATGACCGAATACTCGGACAACGGACTGTCAAAAACCGAAAGTTCCGCCTGCCGGTCATCAATTTTTTTTAATGCCGTATAGGCACGCGGCCGCTCGCTGCCCGTGTCCCACCATGTCAAGTGCCTCTGGGAGAAGGTGCCGCGTACGCAGTCCTCTCCGCTTAGGCGAACGGGTATTCCTTTCAGCAGAAGAGTACCGAACGCCAGGGCCTCCGCAAAAGACCAATCAACCACGGACTTCTGCTCGAAGGCCGTTCGCTTGCGCTTCAGGACACGCCCGAGTATGGGGTGAATGTGGAAATCATCGGGCACTTTTGTGATATGCCGTGCAATGCGCAGAAGTGTTGACTCCTCGGCGCCGGTATCCACATGATCGTGTGAATAATGTTCGCTAATCCCCGCCCAGTCAGAACCCTGAGTGGTGTCTATAAGCGAGACCGGTTCCGACTTGGAATTCTCAAGTGCCTGCTTGAGGGAATTCAAATATCCTTCGGTGATTGACTTTTGTTCTTCCTCATTTGCCACACCATTTTGGGCACAATGCTCGCCGTAAATCGTGGCGACGCTGGGATGCCGGTCAATGATCTTGTACATGTGCGGATGGGTGAAGGACGGCTCGTCGGCTTCATTGTGACCGTGCCTGCGATAGCAGAAAACGTCCAAAACACAATCGGCACCAAATGTCTGTCGAAATTGCAACGCTAAGTTGGCAGCGTAAACAAAGGCTTCCGGATCATCGCCGTTTATGTGGAAGATGGGAACGGAAAGTCCCTTTGCTACGTCTGTGGGGAAGAAAGAGGAACGTGCACTTTGTGCCGACGTCGTGAAGCCAATCTGGTTGTTGATTATGATGTGGATGGTTCCGCCGGTGGTATATCCTTCCAACCGCGAGAGGTTGAGGGTTTCAGCAACTACGCCCTGACCGGTAAATGCCGCATCACCGTGCAGCAAAATGGGCAGAACTCGTTTCCTTTCGAGGTCCCGCTTCTTGTCCTGCAGTGCCCTTGCTTTGCCCTGAACGATTGCATCAACCGATTCCAGATGGCTGGCATTGGCAACCATACTGATATGTGCCGTGCCGCCGTCGTCCAGCACGTGGTCGGTATCGTAGCCTATATGGTACTTAACGTCGCCACCCCCGCCGGACATCCCGGCCAGAAAGTTCTCCTCGAATCTGGAAAATATCTCTTCCGGTGTCATGTGCAGAATCGTGTTAAGAATCGCCAGCCGTCCTCGATGTGTTGTACCGATGACAAATTCCTCGATGCCGTACCGGTTGGCGCTATCAACCAGAAAGTGTAATCCGGGGATGATTGCCTCGGAACCCTCGAACGAAAAGCGCTTCTGGCCTACGAAAGACCTGTGCAGCATATGTTCCAGCGCTTCGGTTCTCAGCAGATCTTCCAGGATGATTCTCTTCTGGCCGGCGTCAAGTGTTGGTCTGTTCCTGGTGGATTCCATCTTATCGATTAGCCAGCGCCTGATGTGTTTGTTCTGAATATGGAGGAATTCGACACCGATAGGACCGCAGTAGGTCTCTCGAAAAGCAGCAATAATCTGGCGCAAGGGGGCGCGGGATGGTTTCATGGCGCGACCTGCGGAGAAGACTGTGTCCTGGTCATCTGCAGAAATGCCGAATTCTTCAAGCGTCAACTTCTGATAAACATCAGCGTCATCCCGGTAGAGGTAATCGTGTCCCGGCCCATAGTCTCCGCCAAGAGGATTTAATCGAGCATATAAATATCCGATATCCCGATAGGCCCAGAGCAGACTGTCCACGCGGCCCTGCCGATAGGCCATGTCGCGCACCCTGGGCTCCGTCTCTGCTTCCGGCTGTACAGCTTTCTCTTCGGAAATCCGGCGGAAGTATGCATCCCAGACATCGCTAACTGCCGATTTGTTTTCTTTCCATTGGCGATAGAGGTTTTCTATATAGGATATGTTATTCATGATTCACCCAATATCAAGTAACACCGGGGCTTGGACCTGAACGGTCGAGAGGATCTGGCGTTGGCACTTGCCGTCCATTGCCGGGCGCTAAAAGCGCCTCGGGAATCTGATCTGGTCTGTCCACGACGACAACACCAACTTCTCGCAGGGCTTTGACTTTAGTTTCTGCACCACCTTTACCACCCGAAATAATCGCGCCTGCATGGCCCATTCGCTTTCCCGGCGGGGCCGAACGCCCGGATATGAACGCCACGACTTTCTTGCTAACGGACGTTTTTATAAACGATGCGGCTTTCTCCTCGGCTTCGCCGCCAATCTCCCCAATCAGTACGATCGCGTCCGTCTGGTCGTCATTCTCGAACATCTCCAATAAATCAACGAATGAAGTGCCGACAATTGGATCGCCCCCGATACCAACGCAGGTAGATTGCCCAAGGTTCTTCTCGCTCAGGTCATAAACGACTTCATAGGTCAGTGTTCCGCTCCGTGATATCACGCCGACGCTGCCTGTTTTATGAACATTACCCGGCATGATGCCGACTTTGCACTTGCCGGGCGAGATAATTCCCGGACAGTTCGGACCAATCAGGCGTACGCTCCTGTCTTTAAGCTCATGATAAAGGTCAACCATGTCCAAAACCGGTATTCCCTCGGTGATACAGACTATCAGCGTTATTCCATTTTCCGCCGCCTCTCGGATTGCGTCCGGGGCAAAAGCGGCTGGAACGAAAACCACCGAGCATCGTGCACCGGTATGTGCGACGGCGTCCTGAACTGTATCGAATACGTCAATAGTGTCCACCTTTTGGCCACCTTTTCCAGGCGTGACCCCTCCGACCACTTGCGTTCCATAGTCTAACATGGCCCGCGTGTGAAATGACCCGTCTCGCCCGGTAATCCCCTGGACAATGACCTTTGTCTGCTTGTCTACCAGAATACTCACGGTCGCGTTCTCCCCTGTGCGCATTCGACTGCATCCCGGACGGCATCGGTCATTCTTCGTGTGACACTCAAACCGGCCTCGCGCAGCATCTTACCGCCTTTATCCTCGTTGGTTCCTATAAGTCGAATAACAATGGGCACGTTTATACGCTGCTCTTCCCGTGCCTTCAGAATGCCCCGGGCAACGTCATCGCAGCGGGTGATTCCTCCGAAGATGTTGACCAGAATCACCTTCAACTTCTTATTTCTCAATAGTATCTGCATTGCGTTGACAATCTTCTGCGGATTGGAACTGCCACCGACGTCCAGAAAGTTAGCGGCACTTCCACCGAAGGATTTAATCACGTCCATAGTTGCCATTGCCAGACCTGCGCCGTTGACCATGCAACCAATCTGTCCCGAGAGGCTGACAAAACTCAGGCCGGCCTGCCTGGCCTCATGTTCGTCGGCCGTATATTCCTCGGGATTTCTAAGCCGCTCAACGTCAGGATGCCTTACAATTCCATTATCGTCAAAGACAATCTTGACGTCCGCAGCGACCAGTTTGCTCTGAACAGTAACAGCCAGAGGATTGATCTCAACCAGAGAGCAGTCTTTATCACGGAATAATCGATACATGTTCTCTGCAGTTGGTACAGCCTGTTCTAAAAGCCCCTGATCCGGAAACGACTCCGAGAGCCATTCGGCCAGAGCTTCGCCGGTGTCCGGCTCGGTAGCACCGGACATCATAAAACGTCTGATTTTCTCCGGTTCTTTAGCGGCGATTTCCTCAATGTCCATGCCCCCGGCGGCGCTGACGATTAGGACAACCGATTTGGTCTCCCGGTCGACAGTGATTCCTGCGTAGTACTCTGCCTGGATATCGAGCATCTCTGCGACCAGAACCTGTTTTACTTGAAAGTCTTTTACGGACATCGCAAGGATTTCACTTGCTGCTGATTCCGCCTCCTCCACGGAAGAAACCGCCCGGATGGCACCGGCCTTGCCGCGTCCGCCGGTCAACACCTGGGCCTTGATCACGGCCTTACCACCTAATGTGGCAGTAGCTTTCGCGGTTTCCTCCGGGTTGCGGGCCAGATCGCCCCGTGGAACAGCAATACCGTATTGCCGGAGCAGTTCACGTGCCTGGTATTCATGTATCTTTATTTGTCTTTTCCTTAAATCTTTTGATTTCGCGTTTTGTCAGGTTGATGTTTTTCGTAACCTTGATACCTCGCGGGCACACACGCGTACATTCGAAATGACTTTTGCACGCCCAGAGGCCATTGGATTTATCCAGGACATCAAGACGCGGCTTAAGCCCCTCGTCCCGGCTGTCGAACACAAATCGAGCTGCCTGTGCTGCTGCGGCAGGTCCGATGAAATCAACGTTTTTATCCGCCACAACAGGACATGCGGAGTGACAGGATGCACACAGGATACACTTCGTTGGGTCTTCGAAGCGGCTTCGCTCAGCCGGTGTTTGGATATTCTCAGCACGTTCGGCTTGCCTGGCGGGAATCAGAAACGGCTTGACCTGGCGGTAGGCCTCAAAGAATTTTCTGTAGTCAACCATAAGATCGCGTTGTACAGGCATCGACTTCAGGGGCTCAATGACTACTACTGCGTTCTCTTCCCCGGCAACATCTTGAACGAGCGTCTTGCAGGCGAGTCGCTCTACGCCATTGATAATCATCGAATCGGAACCGCAGACGCCGTGTGCGCAACTTTTACGAAAGGACAGCGTGCCGTCGATATTTCGCTTGATGAACATGAGGACATCGAGAATTCGGTCGGTTGGCTCAACAGTGACACTGAAATCCTGGAACTGTGAGGCATTATCCGTCTGAGGATTGTAGCGTAGTATTCGAAGGATGATGTTCATAACTTGCTCCCACTCGGTTTTTGCCTACACTTGCTCATAGAAAAATCGTCAGACTAATACTCACGCGGCTTAGGTTTCCAGATTGACAGATCCACAGACTTGGCAGCAAAGCGGACTGAATCGTCGTCGAGCCAGGCGAGTGTATGGTTTAGATACGCATCGTCGTCACGGTCCGGAAAATCCTCTCTTGCGTGTGCGCCTCGGCTTTCTTTACGGTTCTGGGCCGATGCCGCTGTGATAAATGCCAGATCCAACAGGTTTTGAAGCTCCAGCAGTTCCAGCAGGTCCGTGTTATAGGCGTGACTTTCATCGCCCACACAGATTTGCGCTGCCTGTCGGCGGAGGCTTTTAAGCTGTTTCACAGCCTCGCTCATCTTATCGCCGCGCCGGTAAATCCCGACGGCATCCATCATGACAGTCTTCATAGACGTCCTTATCTTCTCAGCATCTCCATCATTGCGTTTTCTTCTCATGCGGTTCAGGATATCCAAAGCCTCTGAAGAATCAGCCGGAACAATCCCTATATCCGCCTGACGGACAAACTCAGCCATGTGCCGTCCGGCGCGTCGGCCGAACACAATCAGGTCGACGAGACTGTTCGTTCCAAGGCGGTTAGCACCATGGACCGACACACAAGCGCATTCACCGGCAGCATACAGGCCTTCATATGTATTGCCTTTCGCATCGGCTATGACCCGGCCGTCTAGGTCCGTCGGAATACCACCCATGGCGTAATGCGCGGTCGGCTGTACGGGAATCGGCTTGTCAGCAGGATCCAGGCTCAGATATGTACGACAGAAATCAGTGATATCCGGCAGCTTCTTTTGTAGTACGTCCCGGCCCAGATGGGTAGCATCAAGATAGACATAGTCATCCCTTGCCGGATCGCCCAGTACCCCGCGGCCCGAGCGAATTTCCGTCATAATCGCTCTGGCAATCATGTCACGGGGAGCAAGATCCAGCAATGTGGGTGCGTATTGCTCCATGAAACGTTCACCTTTGCCGTTCCTCAGAATTCCACCTTCACCCCTTACCCCTTCGGTGATGAGTATTCCCATGCCTCGAATACCGGTAGGGTGAAACTGGAAGAATTCCATGTCCTCGAGCGGAACGCCTCTTCGAGCAAGGACCGCGGGGCCATCGCCGGTGTTCGCATAGGCGTTGGATGTTGTACGATACATCCGCCCGAAACCGCCCGTGGCAACAAGCACGGCTTTGGCACTAAATACATGTACCGCACCGGTGGCCAGTTCCAGTGCTACGATTCCTATACACTTGTATCCGTCGAGCAGGACATCCACAAGGTGAAACTCATCGAAAAAAGAGACTTCATTCTTGATGCACTGTTGATACAGCGTCTGCAGAATCATGTGTCCCGTGCGGTCGGCGGCATAACATGAGCGTTTGACCGGCGCCTCGCCGAAGTTTCTGGTGTGACCGCCGAATCGGCGCTGGTCAATTCGGCCATCCTCTGTTCTGCTGAACGGCAAGCCCCTGTTTTCAAGATCGTATACGGCCTGTACGGCGTCTTCAGCCAGAATGGCGGCTGATTGCTGATCAACCAGATAATCACCACCTTTGACTGTGTCAAAGGCGTGCCACTCGGGCCTGTCCTCTTCCACGTTTCCGAGGGCGGCTCCTATTCCTCCCTGTGCCGCGCCGGTATGACTGCGTATGGGCAGCAACTTTGAGATGACGGCGGTCCGGTTACCCGGTACGCGACTGGCTTCGAGGGCTGCATACAGACCCGAACCTCCCGAGCCCACAATCACGGCGTCGAATTCATGTTTCAATACGCTGCTCATCATATTCTCATTATACTCAGCAGCTACCCATGTTGTTTGGCTAAGTTGAGAATTCCACCAGCCAAGAGAATCCGGCGTTGGCGATCTGAAACCTCAAGGCGGGTCATTACTTCCCTGCCATTGACCAATACTGGGATTTCGGAGGCGCCTTCTGTAACAGCGGCCCTGGCCCCGGAAATGGAGATTACATCATCCTGCTCGATTGATTCGTAGTCGGCTGGATCAAAAAAGCACAGAGGCAGAATACCGAAGTTGACCAGGTTGGCCTTGTGAATTCGAGCGAAACTCTTTACGATTTTGGCCCGCACTCCTAAATACCTTGGTGCCAGCGCTGCGTGCTCTCGAGAGGAGCCCTGGCCGTAATTTTCTCCCCCGACCACGAATCCACCTCCCTTTTCCTTGGCACGGGCCGGGAATTCGACGCCCATACTCTCGAAAACAAACTCACTGATTGCCGGAATATTGCTCCGGTAAGGTAAAACTCTATTGCCTGCCGGCATGATGATGTCCGTACTGATATTGTCGCCGACTTTGATTAGAACCGCCCCCTCTAACGCATCCTCTAAGGGGGTAAACTCAGGCAGTGGTTGGATGTTGGGGCCGCGGATTATCTCCATGGCGGTCCGGTCTTCCGGAGGCTGGATAAACCAATCGCTTTTGTACTTGAACCTTTCAGGATAAGGAACCTCAGGCATCTCCCCCAGAGTGCGTGGGTCGGTGATCCGGCCCGAAAGGGCGGATGCAGCCGCCGTTTCCGGGGAACACAGATAGACCTGGTCATCCTTTGTGCCGCTGCGACCTTTGAAGTTTCGCGGGAATGTTCGCAGGGATACTGTCCCGGTGGCCGGCGCTTGACCCATACCAATACACCCGAGGCAGCCGGACTCGTGAATCCGGGCCCCGGCTTCGACAAGGGCTGTTATACCTCCTTCCGTCAGCACGTTGTCGAGTGTCTGACGGCTTCCCGAATTGATTTCGAAGCTAACATTCGAGTGTCGGATTTTTCCTTCGACGATTTTGGCGGCTATCATGAAATCCCGGTAACTCCCATTACAGGAGGAGCCGATGATGACCTGCTGAACCTCAATATCGGAGAGTTCAGAGGCCTTTTTCACGTTGTCAGGATTCGACGGACACGCGACCATGGGCTCTATCCGGCCTAAATCTATCTTCGTTAGTTCACTGAATTCGGGATCTTTTCCGGTTTTCAATTCTCGCCAAACGTCCTCACGCCCGTTCCTTGCCAGAAACTGCCTCGTGACTTCGTCGGACGGAAAGACCGCGGCCGTGAAGCCCATATCGACGGACATATTCGCAATCGTGGCCCGGGCGCTCATGTCCATATTCATGACGCCCGGCCCGTGGAATTCCATGATCTTGCCTGTACCTGCCTTGCAGGAGTATCGTCGGAGCAACTCGAGGATCAAGTCTTTGCCGGACACGAACGGCTGGAATTGGCCTTCAACGTAGATTCCCCAGACCTTCGGAGTCTCGATATGGTACGGATGACCCGCCATAGCCATGGCGACCTCGACTCCACCTGCGCCCATTGCGAGCATGGTTAGGCATCCGCCCGTTGTCGTATGGCTGTCTGATCCCAGCAGAGTCTGTCCGGGAACACCGAACCGCTGGCGGTGAACGTGATGGCATACTCCGTTGCCGGGCGGTGAATAAACGGAACCGTACTTGGCAGCACACGACTGGAGAAACCGGTGATCATCGGCATTTCGTGAGTCCGTCTGAATGATGTTGTGGTCAACGTAGCTGACAACAACCGCGGGTTTTACGGTGTCGATTCCCAAGGATTCAAACTCCAGATATACCATGGTTCCGGTAGCATCCTGGGTCAGTGTCTGGTCGATAGTCAATCCAATTTCATGCCCTTCCTTGAGCTCGCCCTCTACTAAATGCCTGCTCAGGATTTGTTCGGTGATTGTGTTCTTCATGGCTTCAGCCTCTTTTTCCTTCTGGTTCTTGGCTCATCACTTCTGCCGCTCAGGACTTTTCATTTTTGCCGGGTTTCTCATTATCCGGTTTCTGCGGACCGGTCATCCTGGCCGGTACGACGATTCTGTCGAATTCCTCAGCACTGAGGAAACCCAAAGCGACGGCTGCATCTTTCAATGTTGTGCCTTCCAAGTGTGCTTTTTTGGCAATCTGGGCGGCTTTGTCGTACCCGATGTGGGGATTTAATGCCGTGACAAGCATGAGCGAGTTTCGTACGTGCCCGTCTATAACGGATTCGTTTGCCGTAATCCCGGCTACACATTTGTCGCCGAAGCTGCGGCACCCGTCGGTCAAAAGTCGCGCGGATTGCAGTAGATTATATATGATGACCGGCTTGTAGACGTTTAGTTCAAAATTGCCCGATGCACCGCAAAACGCAATGGTAGTGTCATTGCCAATTACCTGTGCAGCTATCATGGTCACCGCTTCACATTGTGTCGGATTGACCTTACCGGGCATGATAGAGCTGCCGGGCTCATTGGCCGGAATATTGATCTCGCCGATGCCACATCGCGGGCCAGAGGACAACCATCGAATGTCGTTGGCGATCTTTGTCAGGGATACGGCCAGCGTCTTCAGAGCTCCGCTGGATTCCACCATCGTATCGTGGGCGGCCAAAGCTTCGAACTTGTTGGGGGCAGTCACGAAGGGAAGCCCCGTCAGATCGGCGATTTTTTTTGCAACACGCTCTGCGAACTGAGGATGTGTGTTCAATCCGGTGCCCACGGCTGTTCCCCCAAGAGAAACTTCGTACAGCCGCGGAAGGCACTGCGCGATACGTTTGTGCCCGCGCTCGATTTGTTCGGCATACCCGGAGAATTCCTGGCCGAGTGTGAGGGGGACTGCGTCCATCAGATGGGTCCGGCCGATTTTGACGATATGCGAGAAATCGCCGGCCTTCTTCTTGAGGAGATTCGCCAATGCCTCTACGGCAGGAAGCAGCTTGCCTTTGATGGCCACAGCTGCGGCAATATGCATGGCCGCCGGGAACGTGTCATTGGATGACTGTGATTTGTTTACGTCGTCATTTGGATGCACGGGAGTTTTGCTGCCGATTACGCCGCCGGCCAGTTCTATCGCGCGATTGGCAATCACCTCGTTGACGTTCATGTTTGTGTGGGTGCCGCTACCGGTCTGCCAGACACTCAGAGGAAAGTGTTCATCGAGTTTTCCTTCGACAATCTCTTCTGCGGCTTGAGCAATAACTCTGGCCTTTTCCTGGGTCAGCAAACCGAGTTCTCGGTTTACCAGGGCGGCGGCTTTCTTCAAAAGCCCGAACGCAACAATCAATTCACGGGGAATCTTTTCTATGCCAATGTCGAAATTCACAAGTGAACGCGCAGTCTGGGAACCGTAGTAAGCGCCTTCCGGCACCTCCATTTCCCCCATCGTGTCCTTTTCTGTTCTAAACGTCATGGCATATTCATTAAAGAGGCATCAGCAACCTTGTATACGTACGGGTATCACTTGACTGATAGCCATTAGTGCCTCATCAGCGGATAGCACATACATCCTTGCCCCGTTGGTAATGTACCCGTGAGGTTCTCTTAGGCGCAAGCCGGCATGCTGCGCTAAAGCGCATATCAGCATATGACAGAGGCCCTGTCAAGCTCAAATTTTAAAAAAACCGCAAGCACTTAACATAAGCAATGTTAAAACAAGGGTTTACGAATGCCCGAATTACAACTTGACACCTCAGAACTACCTCAAGGCCTTTTTTAGATCATAACTTTCCGGCCGGAATTATCGGAGAACAAAACACTTTTTTGCTTGACTATTGAATAATGAATCATATATTATGAATTAAAGTTTATTATTGATGAATCTTGATTCATCGTAAATCTACAGGAACTGAATTGCTATGAGCACAATTTCAGAAAGACAACGTCAGGTAAAACAGCAAGCCGCGCAGGAGGCGATATATGAAGCGGCATTGGAAGTAATCTCACGGCCAGACTTCAACGGGCTGAAGATGCAGGACATAGCCGCCTCGGCCGGTATAGTCACCGGCACTTTATATCTTTACTTCAAAAATAAGGAAGACCTGCTCTATTACGTGGATCGCAGACTACATGAAGCGATCTTAGGCCAAATGAAGGAGATTTCAACTCGGCCTGACCCCGCGCCGCAACGATTGAGCGACGTCATTGAGGAGGTGTTTGAATTTGCCGGTAAATACCACGTTGTGTTCGATCTGGCTGAACGCTCCGGGGTGCCCGATCGTATGCCTTCTGAAGACAAACGTGACTTGGTTGGTCGGGCGGTGGGTTGTTTTGAACAAATACTTGCCGACGGAATTGAGAGCCGCCTGTTCAGACCTGTGGAAACTCGTCGGACGGCAACTGTCTTGTTTAATGCAATCATAGGTGTACTTGAGATGCACAAGTTTTTTGGGGATTATGACTACGAAAAGTCCAAACGAGACCTGCAGGATACGTTTTTTGATTACCTGCGCCCTGAGTAGGCATAATATAAGCCAGTATCTGTAAAAAGGGAAAAAGATCGAAAATGACTATCAGGCAAGCCAAAGTGATTCCTTTGCTACTGTGGACGGGATGCGTGATGCTGCCTGGTAATCCCGTCCTGGATATACAAAGAACGCTTTGTAAGCAGCAGGACCGGCTTGCTGCAAGCCGCGGCCGGGTGGTGTTGAACCTGATTCGCACTTATGGGGCGGTTGGAGGCGGCCGCCCGCCGGATTGTCCTGAACAAGAAAAGCCAATTAAAAAATCAAACGAGTCCAAGCAAAAATGAAAATGCGAAATAAAAAAGCAAAACAAACCATGAAAGCCAGGCGTCTCATCATCACATCTGTCAGCCTGGCAGTAATTGCAATTCTGGGATACGGGCTGTTTAAGCTGTTTACCTTCAAGCCGGATTTCACGATGCCGGAAATGCCGGCGCCCACGGTCACAGTGGCCAAACCCACGCTGCAGTCGGTTACCGAATATTATGAGTTCACTGGTACAACGGTGTCCATTGAAAAGGTCGAAATTCGTGCTCGTGTGCAGGGTTACCTTGAGAAGGTTCACTTCATCGAAGGCTCACACGTTAGCAAAGGAGATATGCTGTTTGAGATTGAGCACCGGTCGTACCAGGCGACTCGCGATCAGGCCATCGCGCAACTGCAATCCACTGAAGCCGAATTAACGCGGGCGCAACTCGATCTGAATCGGGTGGAGCAGGCCATCAAGGCAAACGCAGTCAGCCAACAGGACGTTAGTACCCGCCGGGCCCAGCGAGACCAGGCTCAGGCTGCAGTCATGGCAGCCAAAGCCGCCCTTGCACAGGCGGAATTGGACCTTAGTTATACGCACATTTACTCCCCAATCGATGGTCGAATAAGCCGCAAATATGTCGACGTGGGGAACCTGGTTGGTGCGGGCGAGCAAACTTTACTTGCCACCGTTGTGAAACTGCAGCCGATCTATGTACATTTCCACGTCAGCGAAGGATTTCTGATTGAGAAGTTCGGCGTTAATTCGCTCGATGGCCAGTCTACATGCCGCTTTTTCGTGGGCCGCGAGAACGAAATCGAATTTCCTCATGAGGGCATCGTCAAATATATGGACAATACGGTGGATTCCGGCACGGGAACAATCCTGCTGCGGGGAGAACTTGCCAACACAGATGAGACGTTTCTTCCGGGCATGTTCGTTCGTGTTAAGGTCCCCGTTGGCGCCCAGTCGGATGCAATCCTTGTACATGACCGAGCAATGAGCACTGATATCGGCGGCAAATTTCTGCTGCTGGTGAATAAGGATGGCGTTGTCCAGCGGCGCCCTGTTGAAACCGGACGTTCGGTTGGCGAGATGAGGATTATTAAAACGGGCCTATCCCTTGAGGACACCTATATTCTCAAGGGTGTTCAGTTCGTCTTTCCGGGCATGAAGGTAAATGCCCAGTTCGAGAGTCATATCCCGGCCGAGCCGAACACAATCCCCCAGGAAAGCCAATTAGAGGGGGTGAATCAATGATAAGCACCTTTTTCATAAAACGTCCTATCTTTGCGACCGTGATTTCACTTGTTGTGGTCCTTGTCGGCGGAATCACGATTCCTTTGCTGCCGGTAGAGAAGACGCCTGATATCACTCCGCCAACAGTAGTTGTCTCCGCGCGATACCCCGGGGCCAATGCACAGGTTGTCGCAGAGACTGTGGCTACACCTCTGGAGGAACAGATAAACGGCGTTGACGGCCTGCTGTACATGTCCTCCAATTGCTCGGATGACGGTTCGATGGAATTGACCGCAACATTCGAAGTCGGGACCGACGTTGATATGGCCACAGTGCTTGTACAGAATCGCGTTTCAATGGCCGAACCCACTTTGCCGGAAGATGTTAAGCGATACGGTATCATCACGCAGAAGCAGTCAACAAACATTACGCTTGTAGTGTGTTTGCGGTCCCCGGATGGCCGATTTGACGAGACCTATATGAGTAACTACGTGAACATCTATCTGAGAGACACGTTAACTCGGGTTCAGGGTGTGGGTAGTATTATAGTATTCGGGGCCAAGGATTTCAGCATGCGTATCTGGCTGGATCCCGAATTACTTAAGGCCAGGGGATTGACGACAATGGACGTGATAGGCGCAATCCGCGAGCAGAATGTTCAGGTGGCGGCCGGTCAGCTTGGTGCTCCGCCAAGTCCGGAGGGACAGGAATTTCAATACACAATTAAGACGCTCGGGCGGCTAACCAGCGCCGAACAGTTCGGGGACATTGTTCTCAAGACGCGAGAAGACGGTCGGATACTGCGTCTAAAGGATGTGGCCCGGATTGAGCTGGGCTCGGAGTTGTACAATTGGTTCGTGGAGTACAATGGAGTACCCTCTGTAGCGATGGGCGTCTTTCAGTTGCCGGGAGCCAATTCTCTGGAAGTAGCCAGAAATATCAACCTTGCAATGGACCGGCTCGCACGCGATTTCCCCGAAGGCCTGGAACACGTAGTCGCGTTTGATCCTACGCTTTTCATCTCGGAATCGATTCGCGAGGTCCTCTACACACTGCTCTTTGCGGTTTCCCTTGTGGTACTGACTGTGTATATATTCCTTCAGGACCTGCGTACCACGCTGATCCCAGCCATCACGATTCCCGTATCGCTAATTGGTACATTTGCGGTGATGATGCTATTCGGGATGTCGATCAACACTCTAACATTGTTCGGGCTGGTACTGGCAATTGGTATCGTCGTTGACGACGCAGTTGTGGTCGTCGAAAATACTCAGCGGATAATCAATGAGGAGGGTCTATCCCGCAAACAGGCGGCAATCAAGGGGATGCAGCAAATAACCGGTCCGGTCATTGCTACTACATTAGTGCTCCTGGCGGTGTTCGTCCCTACGGGATTGATTGGGGGCATATCGGGGCGCCTTTACTCACAGTTCGCCATGACGATTTCGACCGCAACTGTGTTCTCAACGATTAATGCTTTGACAATGAGCCCGGCATTGTGCGCATTGTTGTTACGTCCCTCTCCGGCTAAGCGAAGGGGATTCTTCTGGCTTTTCAATAAGTTCATGGGCGGCGCAACTCGCGGCTATATGACTGTAGTGCAGCGGATAACGCGGAGGACTTTGGTCGCTATGTTCTTGTACATCGTGCTTGTTTTTTCGACCTTTCTTGGTTTTCGCGCACTACCCAGCGGCTTTTTACCAATGGAAGATGAGGGCTTCTTCTTTGTCAATGTGGAATTACCGCCAGGCGCCAGCCTGCAACGGACCAAGCAGATAACCGACCGGGTCAACGAGATTCTTTCACAAACGCCCGGTGTCTC
>JABAHP010002624.1_pt1 | contig 18376 bp, 10 predicted proteins | sample 7062081 | NCBI WGS metagenome assembly JABAHP01 (sample SAMN14534357, study PRJNA622989) | marine sediment metagenome | biome: marine biome [ENVO:00000428]; feature: marine pelagic biome [ENVO:01000023]; material: deep marine sediment [ENVO:00002113] | place: India: Gulf of Kutch | collected...
TAGGGCTGATATGGATTTAGAGTAGGAAAATCAGTGGAATTTGTATAACCGGTTACATATGCGCAACCAGAGTCGTCAAGGATTATATCAAATGCACCAGCATCATGACCGCTTCCTCCGAGATATGTGCTGAAAGCGAGATCGTTACCAGCATCTGAGAGTGCTGTAATGAAGACATCAGCAGAGTCTTGGTAAGTTTGATATGGATTGAGAGTTGGAAAATCAGTAGAATTTGTAAAACCTGTTACATAGGCGCGCCCTGAGTCATCAACAGCGATGCTGTATCCATGTTCAGGACTATTTCCGCCAAGATATGTGCTGTAAATTAGGCTATTACCCGTACTCGAGAGTTTGGTTACATATGCATCGGCGGCACCTCCTTGAAAATCCACTTGGTATGGATTGGATGTCGGGAAGTCAATTGACTCCGTATAACCTGTCACATAGACATGGCCAAACCTATCAAGAGCTATGCCACGGCCTTGGTCATCCGATCCTCCTCCGAGATATGTGCTATAAATCAAACTGTTGCCGGTATTAGAGAACTTTGTAACAAAAACATCTTCACTATTCTGATAGGTTTGGTATGGATTGAGAGTTGGAAAGTCCATGGACGTTGTATAACCTGTCAAAAAAGCGCTTCCCAAGCCATCAACAGTGATACCCCAGCCAACATCCCCGTCGCTTCCACCAAGATATGTGCTATAAACCAAACTGTCGCCAGAATTGGAGAGCTTAGAAACAAATGCATCCCACCCGGACTGATCAGTCTGGTATGAATTGAGAGTCGGGAAATCAGTTGAGTTTGTATTACCCGTCACATAAGTACATCCTGAATCGTCAAGGGAAATGTCATGACCATAATCATCACCATTTCCGCCGAGATATGTGCTGTATACTATGCTGTTACCACCGCTGGAAAGTTTGGTAATGAAAACATCCAAGCCGGCCTGGTCTATTTGGTATGGATTAGAAGTCGGGAAGTCAGTAGAAGCTGTAAATCCAGCCAAATAAGAGTATCTTGAGTCGTCTACGGCAATGCCATATCCATAATCTATATCGTTTCCACCAAGATATGTGCTATAAATCAAACTGCTGCCGGTATTAGAGAGCTTGGTAACAAAAACATCCAAAACAGCCTGATCAGTCTGGTATGGATTTACACTGGGGAAGTTGCTGGATGTTGTAAGACCGATTACATATGCGCATCCTGAATCATCGAGTGCTATGCTACGACAATAATCATCATTGTCTCCACCAAGGTATGTGCTATATAATAACGTAACTACGCTTGACCGAGAATCTTCTAAAACATCTCTACCATTTGCAATGGCATAGTAGTTACCTACATTTGAAATTAATTCTGGAGAAATAGAATTACTATAATTAGCTTCGGTTGTCAGTGCCTTAAATGTCTGCCCCCAATCGGTTTGTACCATTAATCGACCCTCTGAGTCAATAAACGTATCAGCGGGCCCATCATAGCTTACCTTCACCTGAGACAAATGGGCCTCCGGTTCAGCCGTAAATTCGCACAGAATCCGGCCGGATCCATCGCCGAAGTATCTAACGTCAATTCCAGGATAGATATCCTTTACTCTTATCCCGCAATAATTTGGCACATCAGTGTACCACTTCTCAGGATCATTACCAATAAAGTAATTACACTTGTATTCCATCATCCCTTCGCCGACGACAATGGGATCAGGGTTTGCATCAACAAACGTTGCTTTTATGGCCAGTTGCTCGATACTATCTGCTTCATACTCGAATCCTCGGCCGGGCATGAAAGGCTCATCATAAGCTTCATCATCTTTGGAGATTCGCCTGATGAACTGATAATATATCCCATCATCGGTGAACCACATCACCGCCCCTCCCGCGTCGGCTCTGAATCTGACCCGCTCATCCCATTGCCCTTTATTTTCAGTAAAAGCCAGAGTTGCCTGACCGATATTTTCAGCCATCATCTTATGATCTTCAAAATGTTGTGGATTTACATTCTGATCTGCAAAAGAAATTGAAATAATAAGAAATGCGAAAAACAAAGCAATAATAGCGGCTTTTCTCATCATGCCCCTCCCGCGGGTAATGGTCAATATATTAAAAAAGTGCTCCTTGCGTGCCCTGAAGCTGTCCCACCAATATAAAATATGGCTTTTGCCGGATTTGTCAATTCAAAACGGCATTAATCCCTTTAGATCATGCCGCTTAATATTTTCTAAGCAAAGTACTTAATTTAATATTAAATATAGTTTTCAGGGGCCAATTTACTGCAGATTCTGCTGGTCGTCTTAATAAAAAGTGGATATGGATGGTTTGCAGTTGCAGGGAAGCCTCTTTCAATCATGTGTAAACTCAATTGGCGGCAACACTTGATAATAACCATCCACATCTTCTAAGATGTTAATTATTGAATCTCTAAGGGAATCAACGTTACCTCTTCGCTCTATTTTAAACCAAAAGTCTTTTGAAAAATCATGAGTTGTAAAGTATTTTTTCCTGACTTCCGACCACTTTATTGTATCATATGGAACAGCATGTCTGCTTCTCTCAAGCGTATAAGCGTGAAAGTCGACTAACACTTCGAGAAGCTCAGGCGAACTAATTATCACACCCTCCAATTGGCTTTCGTCAGATACGATTTCGATTACACCATTTCGCATTATGCTGTCTACCAACAAATCCCCGAAAAACCGCCATGACTGCAGCCTGTCCTGGCAACCGGGACATTCACCTGTATGAAAATATATCCTGCTGATCCCTGTTGGAAAAAACACTTTGTTGTAGTCAGCAGTGAAGCGCGCCCAGTTAGGTATAAAATCATCGTTGTCCGCATACATAGTGGAAAATAAGGCAAGCATCAATAACAGAGCGAGAATGAAAACGCTGTAAGACCTTTTGGTTTATTTGCAAAGAAAATGCACACTGCCTCCAGAAATAATTCCATCAAGATTTATAAAATATGAATATAAAAAGTATAAACCATCTGCCCGGAATGAACTGTAAAGGATGTGCCCGGAATATACCAATAAAACGGAGAGGCAGGGATTCTCTGAGGGGGATTACTGCAAGTATTTGTGCCAATTGATTTTACCAATTATGTGCAAGAATAGCAAAGATTTGATCTTTTTATATTTTTTCTTTTGTTTTCGCCTCTTTTCGCATTTTATGAGGAAGCATGGTCACAGATTGGGCACAAGGACAAACCAGAGATAGCTGTAACTCAAATAAGAACCTATGTCCTATATTGATCTTTAATAATCCAAGAATCAACAAGAATCTGACTACCACGCCCCGGCGGTCGAACCGACTCCAGATCCCCGTGATGTATAATAATAGGCCTGTAAGCATTTCCTTTATGGCATGTGATTCCTATAGGACTTTTGGCATGTACATACGCCCACCTTTACATATATCTAGGCTCCCCCCACTCTTTGAAATATAAAAACCCGCCCATTGCTGAGCGGGCCTTGGAGTAGGTAATTTTCGGGATCAGCAGTCAGGGATATCGTCGCCATCCATATCGCAGGGCGGATTTCCCCCCACAAAAACGTAGTTTATGATACCAACGGCATCGGAAATATTGCAGGTGTCGTCACAATTGCAGTCGCCCGCTTCCATTGGATTAGGCGGATTTCCCCCGACAAAAACATAGTTTATTATGTTCACGGCATCACTAACGTTGACTGTTCCATCGGAATTCGAATCGCCACATAAATATGAAGTAATGTATATGGCAAAGGCATGCGAGAATTCTAAGCCAAAGCCACCCTGATATGGCTGGATTCTCCAGTAATAAACCCTGGCGGTATCAAGCTCGATTTTTGTTGTGTAAAAAACATCAAGAATGCCGATTGAGTCCTCAATGGTATCCCGGAAATCATGATAATTACTTATCTGGAAATAAAAACTGTCAGCTATTAGACCCTGATCTACCATTCCGCTCCAATTAAAGGTAGGAGTATTGTCTCCAACTGTCTGACCATTATACGGGCTTACAGAAGGCTGGGATTCTATTGGATAATAGAAAACTATACTATCAGAATTATTCCAAAAATCCCTTTTGCTTACACCGAAGACATTGTAATCATCAAAAATTATGGCTTTGACGGAGCCGTCAATACGCACGCCGGCGTCGAAATAGCCCACTTCCCCGCTTGTTCCAGGACGGATAATTATTGTATAATCGCCATACATCAAGTTATAGTCATAGGATTCCTCATCAAGAATGCTATCGGAATTTATGTCATATACCCAGTAATCGGCACCAGCAATAGTCTGGAAATTTCGAGAGAGCACAAATCCTGCAGGATTGATGATTTCCAGGTTTATACCATTATATCCGCTCACAACCATTTCATCCAACGATTCAGTTGTTCCGGGGTGTTGATCTATGGCTGCGATCAGATTATCCCCATCGGGGCCGCCGCACAAATAATCAGGATTTCCATCCCGATTTAAATCAAGTGTAGCCAATACTAAAGTCATATCATCCCCTGAAGGAAGAGCAACAAACGCGGGCATCCCAAAACCACCTGTTCCATCGCCATTGTAAATTTCAAGCCGCTGATTTGTACCATTTGAGATAACGATATCCATCTCATTATCACGGTTCACATCAGTGACTACCAGATTATAAGCATCACCATCGACAGCAATTCCAGAAAATTGCAGTATACCTCCGGAACCGTCGCCAAGGCCGATATAGATTCCGCTTCCGGTGTAAGGATCGGCTAAGGGCTGTACCATAGCGAAATCAGCATTCTGATCACGATTGAAATCTGTTACAGCACTTGACGGGGGTATCTCCAACGAGAATTGAAGCGTGTATTCCGACGCAGTCTGGCTGAAACTGCCAAAGCCATCGTTGAGGTATATTTTGACCGAATCATCGCCTGTAATAAGAAGATCATCATTTCCATCATAGTCAAAGTCAGCTGTGTTGACGGATTCGAAGCTGAAAGGTAAAGCCATGCCAGCGAACTCGCCTGATCCATCACCTATATGAAGATTGTCCGGAGCAGAAATGATATCAAGATATGAATCATCATTAATATAACCTAATGCTAATGAAGGAATGCCACTAGATCGATTAAGAGAAATGCTATCAATATTGAAAGTACTATCTCCTTGATTTAGCAGCACGTAGATATTGGCCGAATCAACCGCCACGATATCAAGAAGACTGTCAATATTAATATATCCAACTGCAATAGATGCCTGATTTATGTCAAGATTATTCACCGGATCCGATAGCGTGTCAGCCGAATTACCATAGGACACAAACAATCCAGTTGCAATTGAACCAGTATAGATTATGTCCATATAATTGTTGCGGTCAAGATCAGCTGCTTGAATATAGTATAGGTCAGCTGAATCTATTACAATGGTATCTATAAAATCAGAGGGATAAACATACACGTCAACGTAGATTTCACAGATAGCAGTCTGATTGTATGGATCCTGACCATCATCGGCTGTAATCTCAAATCCCCAACTTCCATAGTCCGCTTCATAGGGTGTCCACGTGAACACACCATCATTGATCTCGGGACTCACAACCGGCTGAGGATTCGGACCAAATGAAATTGCTATGTTCTCCTCAATTGAATCACAGTCGAAATTATTCAAATACAGGTTGTATTCAAGACCTTGGGGATAGGTACTATAAAAGAAGGGAATAGGGCTTGCAGGACAATTGCTATACTCCTGTCCCATGTTGGTTAACACAACATCGAACATACATGAATCCCTGCCGCCTAAGGTATTAGAGACGATTACCGTTACCGGATATGTTCCAGTTGATTCGCCTTGAAACGTGAAAAATCCAGAGCAGTTTATAACTCCTCCACCGATAACTTCAAAACAATTTAGATCTCCGCATTCCAAAGGATTTACTGCCTCGAATTGATATTCGACAACCCCACAATGGTCACCAACAAGCTGATTTCCCCCCGGACAAGTGGTTATGATTGGATAATTATCGCATGCCTGGCTGACTGTTATGGTCCCGGATGCAAATTGGGGATAAAGCGAGTTTCCATCGGATTTGGTCAATATAAAATCACCGGCGGGGGCAAAAAAGCCCGAATCAATTGTTATAATTTGATCTGGTGCCCCGGCAGCGAGTGTAAATTCCAGAGTCGCTACTACTCCGTCAAAGGGATTAAGCCCCGCTAAATCGCTGAATCCAAAGCAAACAAACTTATTTACAGGATCGATAATCATTTCCTTGATAACCATTGATTCTAGAGGTCCTCCCCAAAAAGTCACTGTTTCAATGGTGATGTCATCAGACGAATAATAAAAACCTAACGACGCTGCTTTTAGTTGCTCGTCGTTATAAAGGGATATATCNNGACTTTGATTGTATCAGGATTGCCCGGATCTGCTGTATTTCCGCTGCAGACACATGGCGCATTTCCACCAGAAAATATATAGTTCATTATCCATTGCATATCACTAATATTGACATACCCATCGCAGTTTGTTTCTGAGGAGTCAAGGGGGACGGGAGCAGGTCCGTCGTTGAATATATAATCATTTAAATAGACAGCGTCATCAATAGATATGCTGCCATCATTGTTGGAATCGCCACAGGGACCTGCGTAGGCAAAACCCGATAATAATGCCAACACCGCAAAAATTATAAAGCATTTCATCTCGCACCTTCCATTAAAAGGTATACAAGCAGGCGATATTAATTATCAACTTGCATATTAAGAGGAGTTAATAATCTTTAATGAATACAGTAAACACCATATAGATAGCTCAAAAAGTGGGGGCTTTCGGATATTTTAAAAATTATACCAAAATCAGTATGTATAGGGCTGCCCCAGCTGTGCTTTCCAAAGTCCATTGCGATACATATAAAATCTACTGAAAATCTGTATTTTGTCAATCATTTTGTAAGCCCTGAATCTTACTTTAATCCTTTGGCCTTTATTCTTGAAGGAGTATTTTAAATGGTCCAAGAGATTATGTCGGCCAATGATTGATCGTCTCGGAATCGCAGTCCCCCAATCCCACGCCCCCGTCCCCGATGCAACCCCAGGCCCCCGTGCTAATATATAATATACCTGTAAGATACTTCCTTTATGGCATGGGACTCCGGCAGGAGTTTTGACGTATACCCCCGCCCCCCTATACATATAATTGGGCTCCCGCGGCTCAGTCCCATGAAATAAAAAACCCGCCCATTGCCGAGCGGGTCTTGGAGTAGGTTTTTTGGGATCAACAATCTGGTATTTCATCGCCATTAGTATCACATGGGCTGTATCCGCCCACAAAGACAAAATTAATAATCACAACAGCATCACTAACATTACAGGAGCCATCACAGTTGCAGTCGCCCGATTCCATTGGATCGGGAGGATTGCCGCCGACAAATACAAAATTTACAATATAAACTGCATCAGAGACATTGATGGTACCATCAGCATTGGCATCACCGCAAGTATAATCAGCACCAGGCGACTGGTTCAAAAGAATGGAAATGGAGCCGGAATAATTCGCAACAGCTAAATCCATATCATTGTCTCCATCCAAATCGGCTGCCTTTATGCACATCGGCTCTGAGCCAACGCTATAATTTGTATCCAGAGTCATATTGCCTACCCCATCATTCAGCAAGATACTAACATTGTTTTCGCCTCTTTTGGTAACAGCAATATCAACATCATTATCATTATCAAAATCTGCTGCACAGGCACCGCTCGGCCATGAACCGACCATGTAATCAACAGTTGTATTAAAGTTTCCGCTGCCATCATTAAATAAGATGGTTACAAGATTTCCATTCCAGTAATAGGGCACTATTAAATCTATAAAATTGTCTGCATTTATGTAGCCTGTACAGAGGTTGTAAGGATCGGTATTGGCAGTGAAATTGAAGGGTCCATTAAAACCAAAAACGCCATCATTTGTGAAAATTGCTATATTTCCATCATGTTGGTTGGCCACTGCCAAATCAAGATTATTATCCGAGTTTAATTGGGTAGCAATTACGCTATTGGGACCATTTCCAGCAAGATAGCTATCCCACCAACTAATATAACCAGAACCATCATTATAACCTATATATATATCGTCGGAAGCTACAAACGGAACAGCCAAATCATAATCACCATCATCATCAAAATCAGCCACACAGGAAATGCGAGGTTCATCAGCACCCCCGCCGACAGTATATGTATGCCAAAGAGTAAATGAGCCAGCGCCATTATTGTAAAACGTTTGAACATTATCGGCCCAGGAATTAGACACGATCAAATCCATGTCATCATCGTTGTCAAGGTCTGCAGCACTTACACCATAAGGACAATTATCGGCAGCATAATTGACTACTGTACCGAATGTTCCATCGCCATTATTCATTATAACTGAAATGTCATCTGTGCCGCAGTTAGACGTTGCCACATCAATATCAGTATCGCCGTCTGCATCAAAAACCGTAATATAATAAATATCGCTCCCATTGGCATCATAGTTCACGGCAGGGCTGAAGAGCTCAAAGTCTCCTACTCCCACAGTAATTGTAGCACCCGACTCAAAATACGGTTTGAAGGGAGAACCGCTACTCGTGCTAATGATGAAAAAGGCTGCCGGTGAAGCAAATCCGGAGTCGATAGAAATGGTCTGATCAGATACACCTGCAGGCAATGTAAACCACATTGAGGCCAATAGCCCCTCTCCAGGAGAAATCGGGGTTGCCCCGGCGTATAAGGGGTGGAATCCTATAATTCCCAGGTTTTGACTAGGATAGACCTGAGATTTGTTATAAAAACCAGAAGCCACACCTCCAGTTAACGAGATTGAATCCATTTCAATGTCATCAGAATCGTAGTAAAATCCAAGAGACAATGCAGAAATATCCTCATCATTCACAATATGAACAGGTACACTAAATACAATATCCTCAGTAGGTGATGGATCGACCTGTACAGATACAACTTCAATCGTATCAGGGATTCCCGGACCAAAGTCATATGTACCATCTCCTGGTCCAGTAAATGGATCACAACCTCCAGAGCAATCCCCTGGAGCGGGACTACCAATAAAGATATAATCAATGATGTACACAAAATCGGCCAGATTAACAAATCCATTGCCATTGGCATCGCCACATAATACTTGAGGCATCGGCGGAGGTCCGCCCGCCGAATAATTTAGAATCCACAGTGCATCCGATACATCTAATTTTCCATCATCATTGGCATCGCCACACATCCCTTGAGAGACGGCATTATTAAACATGCTACTTGCCAATAATAGAACTACCCATAGTAGCATAACCGCTTTAGAGTATTTCATTTCATTCCCCCTTTTTAGGAGTTATACATCAATAATATTAAAAATAAGAGGAGAAAGCAATTGGTTGTCATAAAGTCCCCATCTTACTCAATTAAGGATTTGTGAAATGGGCCGGCAGGATTAAATTACTATCCAAATGCCCCCCGCAAAAGTCCCGGTGTCAATACAAGTGCACTATTGAAATATAAATCAAATACACCGTTTGTCAAGGACATAGTCACCACGCCCCCCTGGTCGAACTGACCCCAGGTACCCGTGATGTATAATAATAGGCCTGTAAGCATTTCCTTTATGGCATGGGACTCTGGTAGGACTTTTGACGTGTACGCCCTGCCCCCCTTATGAATATCTGGGTTCCCGTCGGTCAGTCACATGAAATAAAAACCCGCCCATTGCTGAGCGGGTCTTGGAGTAGGTTTTATATTCAGTGTCAGCAATCCGGAATACCATCTCCGTCAGAATCACATGGTTCATTGCCACCTATAAATACATAATTTATAATCCACACGGCATCGGAGACATTTAATGAACCATCGCAATTCACCTCTCCCGACATAAATGGATCAGGTTCAGGTCCTCCAATAAAGACATAATTCGCAATCCAGATAGCATCACTGACATTTATTGATCCATCATTATTGGCATCACCACAAGTATAATCAGTAATCAGGTATCTCGAGATATTTGAGAGTCTGACCTCATCGATCTTACCTTCAAATGTGTAAGGATAATTAAGATCCCTCCAATGATCTCCAATATTCAGTTCGTCATGCGTAAACTCGCCACTGGTCAATGTAGTGAAAGGTGCAAACCCAAAGGCGCGCTGTTCTTCATTAATAAATATAGCCATTTGACCATTGTCAAACACTGCCGAAACAAGAATCCACTGCTCAAAGGGTATGTCCTCTACGGCAATTGTAAAGGTCTCAGTTACATTAGCGCAAAGGAATCTCAATGTGTTTGTAGCGGCAATATCAAGTATGAACTGTCCTTTTGGCTCTGAACTCGACTTATCCCACCTTGACACTATAAATCCCAAATCACTTGTTGGCCGAAGGTAGATCCAGGCGTCAATCGTCAGCACGTCGCTAATGTCCAGAAGCGGATCATCAGGTACAAATACCCTCTGACCTTCTGTACCGCTATGGTCGAAACTGACACAACCTCCGAACTTGCCATCGGGATCCCAAGCGACTCCGTTTTGCAGTTCACCATGAAGGCCATTACCGCTTGAATCACCAGCCACTATGCCCGAAATTTCGTTAAAGTGCCAAAGGCCAACCGTATAGATGTCCGCCTCGAAGGGCTGATCTTGTGCCCACGATGAAACCGTGCTACTGCATATTAGAATCGCCAATATTGCAGGCAGTATTCCAATTTTCATGATATACCTCCTTTTAGGAAACAGCAGTCCTAAGTATTCTAATGATTTACTCTCTAAAATAAAATTACAGTTTTCCATCACCTACTTCTGCTTTGAAACTCTTTATATAATTCCACTGATCCCCAACCTCTATAAATGGTGGTGTTCGTCCATTTCTCAACACCATCTGCTTGATTAACTAAATCATAATATAATACTACCACCACTTGAGGAATATCTTTGTGGCCAGAAACTATAAAGCATTTAGAATCAATCCTATCTAGGCCTGTTCATCATAAATAGTATTCTTTTCTCCGATGTCTTGCAAGAGGTTACCAATAATATAAACTTGAAGTGCAAATGTTGTCAAGAAAATCCCACGCCCCCGCTGGTGAACCAACCCAGGCCCTCATGATGTATAATAATCTGCTCGTAAGCACTACCTTTATGGTATGGGACTCCGACAGGATAGAATGAAACCCATCTGAGGACGGCGGAAAAGATATCTATCACTTGCCAAATTAGCGGAAGACAATCTAAGAAAGGATGTTGCTAATATGATAAGTGAATATTATTGTTGTATAAATATGCTTGACTTATGCACCTCGAAATGCTATTCTGCATTTTAAGAAGCTGCTACAGATTTTGCACCCGGTACTAAATTCAGATTTAGCTGCTTTTAATTTATTTGGTCATTGGACTGGTATTCATTGCTAAGAGATCATATGGGGGAAAAATCAGATGTTTTCAGGGATTAACTTCCTTATTCTGAAATTGTCAACATTTTAAAAAGGGAGCATATCATGTCAAAGAAATTTCCAATTGCAGTTACCTTGGCTGTCCTATTAATTTTGACCCTTGTCATACCTGTGAGAGCTCAGTTTAATCCAGGTGATGCCAATAACGATGGGGGCATTGACCTTGCAGATGCCGTTTATCTAATTTCAGTTCTTTGCCAGGGCCAACCCCCGCCTGATCCACTGGATAATGCTGATGCTAATGGTGACTGCATAGTTGACGTCGACGATGTCAGGCTTATCCTGTACAACTATTTTATTTCATATTACTGTGTATATTTCCCTGACACAGCCTGCACAAATATTGAAATTGGAACTTGTGAAGATCAGAATCAGAATCTACACGATAATTCCTTTTGTGATCCGGTTTTCCCGGTCTGTCCATTGGGGGATGCTGCCTTCAGAGTACATCTTAGAAATGAAGTTGGCGCACCGGTTGACGGGCTTCAAGCGGTGTGGGTAGAACTAATCTGGTGTGATGAGATGATAACTTGTTCAACCGCTACTCTGCCGAATTTTGTATGTGCCAGAGGCCCTGCGGATGCAAATGGGATACTATCCTTTTATCTGGATGGTGGTTATTGTGACAATTCCTGCTATGCTGTTGTAAAACTTGTGAGTGTGGAAATGAATTCTCCAACAGTTCATGTTCTGGACACTGTTCCGGTGAAAACCTTTGATACTAATGGAGATTTGCTGGTTTCCTTACTGGGAGATTACAATGAAGACGCATGCAATGATTATAATGGAGATGCAGTGACCAATTTAGCGGATGCCGCGATTTTTGCGCAGCACATTGGCCATAGCTGTGATCCTGATCCTTGCGATATGTTCTTAAGTACCTTTCGTCTTATACCGGAATCCAATCTCGAGCCGGGCCAGGTTATCACTTTGGAACTTGCTCTTGCCAATAATGGTTTTGACACGTGTTTTGTTGAAGATATCGGCTTCTATGAGTCCCCTTTTGCATCGGGCGGAGAGTATACACTCTTCCACACGGAGCCCTATGCTCAAGACTTATACCCCGGCAAGAAGGATACGATCTTAATCGAATATACAATTCCTGATAATGGTCAGGGATGCCTAAAGACAATTCTGAATACAAACTGCTGTCCGGATCCGGTAGAGACTATGCCCAGATGCTTCCAGTCTATTCAACATTGCGTTAAAGACAGTAATGTCTGTTATACCTTCAATATTCCTTTGCAGACTCTACCGGTAGAGAATATAGTGTTTAATTTGGATGAACTTAAACCCGGCTGGAATCTTGTGGAAGTCCACGTACCCTCGGTATTCCCGATTACGTCTCCTGACTATATTGAATATCAAATTTGTACTCCGAATATGAGCGATCTGGGCGACTCAAGCAAAATCCAAGTATTTGTCTGCTACGACGCCAATTGTTCAGATGTTGATGTATTCGAAACCAATGTTGTAATAACATCTCGAACCGGGGATTGCAATGGTGACTGCATGATTAACGTCAGTGATGCTGTTCACATAGTCAACTACGTTTTCATATCTGATTCTCCAGAGCCCTTGCCATACTGGTCAGGTGATGTTAATTGCGATGAGACGGTGAACATTTCTGACGCTGTCTATATAATCAATTATGTGTTTCTACCCGGGAGTCCGCCGCCCTGTTTGCCAGAAAGTAAAAGAATATAGGAATAGAACTCCCACTGCCAATACGGGGATGCGATATTGTCGCACTTATTTGGACGAGGCTGACATAGTGTTGTGTTAGCAAAAGTGTGTCCCGTCATCTAAAAGTGAACAGGATATGATATGCATTTAAGTCATAGAAGCCTGAACCTGCCTCAATCCCACGCTCCCGTCCGCAAACCAACTCCAGGCCCCCTTGATGTATAATAATAGGCCTGAAAGCATTTCCTTTATCGATTGGGATTTTGGCAGGACTTCTGGCATACACCGCCCCCCCGTTATTGTAATATGCAAACATTTCCTTTTATCAGGACTCAATCGATGGATAAGCGGGAAGCATATCAACGATTTGGTCACGGGAATACGCTTATTAATAAACTATCAGACCATCATCCTTGGTACATCTGACAGAGAAGCCGTTTCCTTAGATTAGATATTTGTCACCCAAATCCGGTTTAGTACATAATGACGCCTACGGTTCGTAATATCCCGGTGCAGGTCCGCCTATGAAGACATAGTTGATGATCCAGACAGCGTCGGAGACATTGGCGGTCCGATCGCTGTTGCAATCCCCATATCGCGCCCTCATAAACGAAGGCATATACACTCTCTGCCTATCAATGCCAGCGTACGCAGCCTGGCGGAAAATAGCGGCGGTGCTTCTATTGGTATAACATATGTGAAGTTGATTGGGATCATCCGTTGGAGAAGATAATAAATTGAAGTGCACCACACAAAGCTTACCCTTTGAGTCGCTGGGATTTTCAAAATTATTGTCGTAAATGCAAACGCTTTTGGAAGCATTATCAATGTAAGAACCACCGGGACTTATTGATCCAGTAAAATCAACACTGGCAACTTCAACATCCTGCTGGCCGGGATCAGTCGGAAAACAAAAAGGAATTTGGTAGCCATAAATATCGAAGCCTGATGGAATATCAATCTCAATTACAACGCTATCCTTGGGACTGGTTCCTCCAAAATCAATTCTCGAGTTGTAATAGAATTTTACCTCCGAGGGAATGGCTATGTCGGTGCTGGGCCCGGGATACAAAGAGGCACCAAAAAAGAAATATTGAGTAATCTGCAGCACATCTCCAACTGTAAGACCGGCATGTCCATCACAGTCACAATCAATCGAATCTCCAGCAATGGGGATTCCAAATCCAATGTATTCACTCATTTCAACAAGATCGGCAGAATTGACATCACCATCTCCATCACAGTCTCCCGCTACGGCAAATAATGGAGCAATGCTCACACACAAAACGATCGGTACAATAAGTACTAAAGTTTTAAGCATTTTGAAATACACGCTTTCCTCCTTTTTAGTTTTGCAAAGCAATTGTTATTTGGCAACGAAGTTGTAAACGCGAGGTGTGTTCTTGTAATTATTATAATACCGATGGTTTAGAATGTCAATGTTAATCAAGATTCATACTATTAATTCGCTATATCACACTCCCGCAGTCGAGCGCCACTCCTAACCATTTGCACAATATCGACTCTATATGAATAACCCCCTGAGATCTCGAATGGACTATCTGACTTTCTCTAATCTCAAGCAGCCGTGGTAATGGATAATATGTCCTATTAGCACTTCCTTAATGGCACGGGACTCCGGCATGGCTTTTGGCGTACACCACCCCCAATGAATGTAACATGCAAGCATTTCCTTGCTTTGTTACACAAGATATTTTTCCGCCTCAGGAGAGGCGATGAAGTTTCAAAGATTCCCGATAACCGTGCTTTCTTGTAACTGATTTTTGGGCTTTTTATGTAAATTATTCCTATTGCAGTACAACAACTTACAAACGCCCAAAAACGCAATTATACCCAGAAATCGATTCTGAGCGGTTTAAATGCGGTCAGTAGTGTACCTGAGTGGTTTTTTGAGATCTAGGCTCAGAAGGGCTTATTCCGAAAAGTCCTCAAACAAAAACCGCCCATTGCTGAGCGGATTTGTCATAGTCATATTTTTTCAATATCAGCAATCCAGCTCCCCATCCCCATTAGTATCACATGGCTCATTACCGCTAATGAATACATAGTTTATAATCCACACAGCATCTGAGACATTGACGACCCCATCACAGTTAGCATCACCAGCTTCATATGGAATTGGCTGCTGGCCATCGATAAAGACAAAATTAATTATATAGACAGCATCAGAGACGTTTACGGCCTTGTCATTGCCTGCATCGCCGCACATCATGGTCCAGAAATTGAGCACATTAGTAGACCAGGTCAGGCCACCATATTGATCTTCAGCCTTGACTTTCCACCAATATCGATCTCCCCATTCCAGATCAAATGGTAAATCCAATTCTGTATTATTGATGCTGTCTACTTCATTGAAGAAATTAAAATTACTATCAACTGCTATCAGTAAAGTATATAAGATAGAATCGAATGGATCAGGATCAGTAGAAGATGACCAATAGAATGTCGGCTGCAGAGTATTTAAAGGCATTCCGCTTGTATCGGGAGGCATAATCAAGCTGAATTCTGATGGTGATGTATTGATTGAATTAGCATAGAACATTACCATATCTGACCATTCAGATTCTTCATAGTAATCCGAAGCCTTTACTCTCCACCAATGCTGTCTATTCTCTATCAATTCGACATCAGATTGCCATGAGGTTGAATCCTCCTGCTCAGAGACACAGGGGCTTTCCGTTATCAATTCTTCCGTATCGGCCCAAATCTGAAAAGTGTAGCAAAGTGTATCAATCTCGGGATCGGTTGAATTTTGTATACAAAGGGTTGGAAACAACTCTGCGAATGAAGAATCTTCAGGGCTTATTTGCACCGGAACTGAAGGCACTGAATTCATTCTGAATGAGTTTTCGTACCATTCTGTCCAGAGTCCATCGTCACCAATCCTCAGCCTAACATAATAGGTCTCACCCTCAACCAAAGGAGCTCCTGCATATACAACAAAGGTATCAGTTGATTCATACGGGGCAGGATTCCACATCTCGGCAAATTCCCAGTCATCATCAATGCCAACGCCAATTTGAAAATGTGTTTGAATGAAATCACGAGGTGTCCCGTATGACCAGCAGAATTGCGGCGTATGATCGATTACGTTTGCCATGGATGACTCGGCCTCAATTTCAAATGCCAATACCACTGTCTGAAAACAGCCAATATCAAGAGCACCTATTAGAGCCTGGCATTCGTTGTTAGCCGTCGCACAGGGAGATGTGTCAAAGATATGGAAATCAGAATTGGAGGTGTCGCAAAAAAGTGGATCAAGAGAAATATTGCCGTTCACCCCGAACTGATCAGAAATATAGTCTACCCAATCCCCGCCACTATTACCAAATATATCTGAACAGGTTATAGCAGGTACGCTTTGTGGACCATCAATATAAAACGAACCTCCAATAGAATTAGAAGCTATTATGCAATTTGAAAATGTAGGCGTCGTGCTATTGATACAGTATACGCCACCACCATAATTTGTCGCACTATTATTGGCAATTGTGCAGTTACTAATATTGGGATTATTGCCAGCAATGCCAAGTCCCCCACCATAGTCATTTGCATGATTGTGGGCTATTAAACATCCACTAAGATTTGAATTAGAAACACCAAGATGAACACCCCCTCCGTAATCAGCTTGGTTGTAGAGAAATTTACAATTTTCAATGCTGGGAGATGAATTTTGGCATGATAATCCTCCACCAGCATGCGTTGTTGTATTAGATATGAATTCACAATTGCTTATCATCCCGTTCGATCCGGTATGATATGATACTGCACCTCCATAGCCATTTTCATTTGAGTTGTTTTCAAAAATGCAATTAGTAATATTAACTGATGAGCCGTTACAGTATATTGCTCCGCCAAAATTTTTGTAGTGTGCGTTTTTTATTGTTAATCCGTTTAAGAGTGCAGAAGATTCTCCGCTATTAAATACAAAAGCCCTATGTTCATTAGAAGAATTACCTTCGCAATCTATTATTGCTTGTTCTGCACCATTTTCTGATGTGACGGCAATATCCTTGCCCATATAGCTCATATCCCTATTACCTGTTCCAGTATAAGTGCCATCGTGAATAAGTACCGTATCTCCTGCAAAAGCAGTATCAATACCTCGCTGGATCGTCAGGAAAGGATTAGTCTCGCTCCCATCTCCAGTTTCATCGTTTCCCATTGGGGAGATGTGTCAAGTTCTGCATGCAGTACAGATGCATTCAACGCCCAGAGCACCAATATTCTCACCGCCCTGCCCTGATGAATTGCAGCATGAGCAATCTTCCAGATAGTAATTGTTTATGGTAGTGTCACAGAATCTTGGGTCGCAACTTTTGTTGCCTTCCCCAGGCCATAGGGTGTCCTGAATATCGCAATAGGTGACTGTGGATGAACCAGAGTCTATGTATAGCTGCCCGTGTTCAACCGCTGCAGTATTGCCCCAGACTATGTTATTTGTAATTGTCGGGCTTGAGCCAGTCCAGCAGCAAATGCCTCCACCACCATAATATGTGGACACGCCTGTCCCATTGGCTTCATTGCCATATATCGTATTACTTATGATAGTCGGGCTGGAATTGTCGCAGGTAATTCCACCACCTCCGCCCTGAGAAATATTATCGTACAATACATTGTAGCTTATAGTAGGGGTAGCATCCCACATATACATGCCGCCACCCTCATGGTCGGCACTGTTATCTGCAATTGTATTATAAGTAATGATGGGATTATTACTATTTAGGCAGTAGATACCACCACCGCTCGCATTAGTATGATTGTTGATTATTATATTATGGGTAATGACGGGATTAGAATTGGAGCAATAAACGCCCCCACCAAATCCCGTCGCATATCCGTTTTGAAATGTGAAGCCTGTAATGATTGCTGAATTATCCTCGCCACTTGAGAATGTAACAACCCGCCCGCTGCCATTACCATCTATTATCGTGGATGAAATATAGGAAGTGTCATCGGTTGTTAGATATTCCGAGCTCACCAGGAGATTCTTTCCGATAAAATTGATGTTTTCATCGTAGGTGCCGGGATGAACAGGAATAGTATCACCCGATTCTATCCGAAAGCCATTAGGATTGACCCATTCCTCTTTCCTGAATGTCTTATAGTCATCAACAACCTTGGCAGTAATCTGAGAGGCTTTGACAATCTTATGCTTTTCATCCAAGAATCGTTTGAAATTGTCAATTACAGCTCGATAGCGATTATAGGTTGCAGATGAGTGATTGGTCCT
>JABAHP010000444.1_pt4 | contig 18348 bp, 16 predicted proteins | sample 7062081 | NCBI WGS metagenome assembly JABAHP01 (sample SAMN14534357, study PRJNA622989) | marine sediment metagenome | biome: marine biome [ENVO:00000428]; feature: marine pelagic biome [ENVO:01000023]; material: deep marine sediment [ENVO:00002113] | place: India: Gulf of Kutch | collected...
AGGAAGAACTAACTTGGGCACTGTATCCCGTAGAACTGAGTTTTGGTTTCCTTGGAGATGGGTTAAGCATGCCAATCCTATTCACCTTTATTTTCATTTTCACATTTGTTGCCCTATACTCGGTTCCATACATGGAGAGGCGCCTAAAGAACGGGGAAATACCCGAGAGCAACGAGAAGTATGCTGCATACTTTACCCTCTTTATCCTTTACGCTGGAAGCATAGCTGGTACAGTCCTCTCCACAAACATGATTGAATTCTATTTATTCTTTGAATGCGCTCTACTGTTTTCATGGATCATAATACTGATGTTTGGATACGGTAATAGGGGTAGAATCAGCATCCAATACTTCCTTTGGACCCATGTCGGCGGAGGCGCGTTACTCATTGGCATCTTAGGTGCAAGCTGGGCAGTTGGCAGTTTCAACATATCCGACCTAATGCATATTACTGAAAGCTCTTCAGCATACTGGATTGGAATAGCAATTACCTTGGGTTTCTTGGTCAAGATTGGTGGACTTGGTTTACATGGATGGATGCCAGACACATATGCTGAGTCCCCAGCACCCATAAGCGCCGTTTTAGGAGCAACATCCGTTCTTCTAAGCACCTACTCTCTAGCAAGGCTAATGCCCTTCTTCAAAGACGTACTTTTCGGAATCAGTGGTTGGCTTGAACTATGGGCACTCCTTACCATTCTTTATGCAGGCATAATGGCCTTAGTACAGTGGGACACAAAACGCCTAGTAGCTTATCTAAGCATGAGTCAGATGAATTACTGCTTACTGGGTGTATTCACCTATGTAGAGTTTGGTGTCCTTGGAGCGATTTCATATAGCATTAGCCACGGACTTGCCATCGCTCTACTTTTCTTAGTCGCAGGCCTCCTTCTATACCGAACAGGCACAAGAGACATGAACAAAATGGGTGGCCTAGCCGAGAAACTTCCATCCGCAATCATCGCAAGCATAGTTGGTTTCCTAACCATTGGTGGTGTACCACCCGCAGTTGGTTTTAAATCTAAATTTATTCTGCTTGCCGGGGCTTTTGTCAGAGGATTCTCAAATTCTAGCCTCGAACTCTTAGTGGCGATTTTAGCTGGTTCATTAGCAACGGTAATCACATTAGCGTACGAGTTTAGAACAGTATGGCGGGTATATTACGGCAAGATTCCGGAAGACCTTAAAAATATTCGAAGCGCTCCAGTAACAATGGCTATTGCGCTTTTAGCGTTAAGCGCTTTATCGATAATTTTTGGAATATGGCCTGCCCTTATAACCAATCCAATTGAAGTATTTATACACCATATTTTCCATTAAAATATTAATCAATCATCCGTAGCTACAACATGCATAAGTTCAGCTTTTCTGCATAACTTTTTTTAATATAACACACCACACTTTTAGAGAAATGAGCATAGCTGTCATTGGTCCATCTTCCTTTGTAACCTGTTTTGAGTTAGTGGGAGCAACGGGTTACGAAGAGGTTGATGAACAAAAGGTAGCATCAAGCCTCGATAAACTTGTTAACCAAGGAGGGTACAAGCTCATAATTATCCCTGAAAGATTTGCAGAGACCACGAGGATTATCAGGGAAGATGTAATGAAAAAAGGAGAGATCACGCCGGTCTTTGCATTGATACCAGACTTTACGATGGAGACAGGGATGCGAATGGAAGAATTACAGGCTGTTGTTTCGTTAGCCATAGGAACAAGGTTGGAGTTGTGAATATTTTTGGACAATGAGATGGAAAGAGTGCTCTCTATGGGAGGGCGCCTTAAAAGACTTTTAGAAGAAGCCGAAGCCGAATCAGAGAGATTAATTTCAGAGGCTATGGATGAAGCAGATCAACAGGTTAATCAGGTCAGACAAGATGGTGAATATAGGCTTCGCCGTGCCCAGAGGGGAACAGGAATAGATAACTTGATTCAAGCAGAAGAAATTGAAGCCAAAAAAGAAGCCCAGAAAATCAATGAGGAATACAAGACAAAAGCCAATGACCTGAGGCAGATTTCAAGTAAAAATCGTGAATCCGCTGTAAACTTAATCCTTGAGGAGGTGCTGCCTAAATGAGTGAAGGCTCTATTGAAATGGAAGCTCAATTAATCGAAAGAACCGTAGATGAAAGAAACTCAATAATTGAAAAAGCTAGGATTAGAGCATCCAATATTAAGAAAAATGCCGAAGCAGAAGTTGAAAGAATTAAAAACGACACTGATAGACAGGTTCTAAATATTGTTGGTTCAGAGCTACGAGCTGTAAGAGATAGAATCGTTGGCCAAGCAGAATTACAGGGTAGAAAACAGCTAATGGAGGAACGTGAAAACCTCATGGATGAAATATACAAAGAAGCAGAAGACCTATTAAAAATCATAGCAGCTGGAGAATCCGATACAGATTATTCAGATATTTTAACTAAACTAATTTCTGAGGCTATTAAGGCCATAGGTGGAAAGGATTTCATTATACAATGTAACGAAAAGGACTACGACTATCTTACAAGCGATATAAGGAAGATTAATGAAGAGTTCGATGTTAATTTGGTTGTTGACGAAAATAAATTGAATATAATAGGGGGGGTTGTAATTAGTAACCCTCAAAGAACTAAAATTTTCCATAACACTTTAGACGGAAGACTCGTCCGTGTTAAGGAACGTTCACAAGCTGAAGTTGGAGAAAAACTGGGGTTGATTTAAGATGGCTGAACAACTTCAAGGAACTATAGAAAGAATAAACGGCTCACTAGTTGTCGCAAAATTTGATGCTGAACCCAAAATGGGTGACCTAATAGAGGTTGGTAATCTAAAACTCATGGGAGAGATCGTCCGTCTAAGCGAAGACATAGCCTACATACAGTGCTACGAAGCAACAAGTGGACTTAGACCCGGTGAACCCGTCTCAGATATTGGCACCCCTTTGGTTGCAGAGCTAGGACCTGGCTTAATGGGACAAATAGTTGACGGGGTTGAACGTTCAGAAACAGAGCTATGGGAGCTAACCGGTTCATTCGTAACTAGGGGAACCAATATCCCACCCCTCGACAGAGAAAAAAAATGGGATTTCGAAGCAAAAGTAAAGAGCGGTGATATAGTCATAGGTGGCGATGTCATTGGTACCATTCAAGAAACTGCTAGTTTTGAACATCGAATAATGATACCAACCAATCAAAATGGAACTATAAGAAGCATTGAGTCAGGTAACTTTACTGTTGAAGACAAGATAGGAGAACTAGAGTTAGATTCGGGGGAAGTAATTCCACTCAAAATGATGCATACATGGCCTGTTAGGGTAGGACGACCTGTTAAAGAAAGAGTTCCCTTAGACAGACCATTAATGACTGGCCAGAGAGTGATCGATACTTTTTTCCCTTGTGCTAAAGGTGGAGCAGCAGCAATCCCAGGTGGTTTTGGAACTGGAAAAACAGTTACTCTACAGCAAATCAGTAAGTGGGCTGACGCCGACATTATTATTCTAATAGGTTGCGGAGAAAGAGGTAACGAGATGGCGGACGTTGTCGCTCATTTTCCTGAAATTAAAGACCCCCGAACAGGTAGAAACTTGATAGAAAGAACAATAATAATTGCCAATGTCTCCAACATGCCCGTCTCTGCAAGAGAAGCAAGCGTATACATGGGAGTTACCCTAGGAGAATATTACAGAGATATGGGTTATGATGTGGCCATACTCGCTGATTCTACAAGCAGATGGGCAGAAGCGCTCAGAGACATATCCGGTCGATTAGAAGAGATTCCAGCAGAAGCAGGGTATCCAGCCTACCTGGCTGATAGAGTTGCTGAAATTTATGAAAGAGCCGGCATGGTAGTCACCCTCGGAAAAGAAAACAGGTCAGGCAGTTTAACCCTACTTGGAGCTGTTTCTCCACCTGGAGGAGATTTCTCAGAACCTGTAACAACGAACACTTTAAGATTCATTGGAACATTCTGGGCATTAGACACCGACCTCGCTTACCGCCGACATTTCCCGGCGATCAACTGGCTAACGAGCTTCACTAGATACCTTACAGTCGCATCCGAATGGTGGAGCCAGTATGAGCCTGCATGGGAAGACCTAAGAACCGATACTCTGCGATTGATGGAAGAAGCATCAGAAATTGAGGAAACTGCAAGAATCATCGGAGAAAAAGCTCTACCCGATGAGCAACGGCTTGTTCTCTTAATGGCTGAAATTTTCCGAGAGGGATTTCTAATTCAAAATGCGTTTGACGAGGTAGATACATACTGCCCAGCTGAAAAACAGGTCGAGATGTTAAAACTTTTCATAGAATTTTATGAAAAAGTCTCTCCCATTGTTCGTCAAGGAATACCAATAGAGCAGATACGGGATTTAGACGTTATTAAAGATTTCATGAGGCTTAAAGAACGTGAGGGAACTGAACCCATTGAGGAAACTCGATTAAATATGAGGTCAGACATTGAAACATTAGCACAGAAATACGAGGTGATAGACTAATGGTTGAAGCTGCAGGACTAACTTATAAAACAACTCAGGAGATCAAGGGTCCAATCCTCCTAGTGGAGGATGTTATGCAGGTAAGTTACGACGAGGTTGTCAGGATCGTAAGACCCACTGGCGAAGAAGTCACTGGATCAGTTTTAGACGTTTCAAGAGATTGGGCTATGATACAATGCTTTGGAGATACCGCTGGACTGGACCTAAATGTATCTATCAAGTTCACGGGAGATGTACTAAGGATTCCAGTTTCAGATGAGCTTATAGGCAGAGTTTTCAGTGGAAGTTTCGAAGCCTTAGATGGGATGCCTCCGCCCCTTTCAACAGATCGTCGAGACGTTAACGGCGGAGTCATCAACCCAGCTGCACGAGATGTACCAAGTGAGTTCATCCAGACTGGAATAAGTTCAATCGATGGAATGAACAGTCTTGTCAGAGGACAAAAACTACCCATCTTCAGCGAATCAGGGCTTCCTCATAACCAAGTTGCTGCCCAAATAGCACGTCAAGCCACAATACCAGGCCAAGAGACTGACTTTGCTATCGTCTTTGGTGCGATGGGAATTAAAAACGAAGAAGCTGATTACTTCAGAACAGAATTCGAGAAAACGGGCGCATTAAGTAAAAGTGTGATGATTCTAAACTTAGCTGACGATCCTCCCATTGAGCGAATAGTAACCCCCAGGATTGCTCAGACAATAGCGGAATATTTGGCATTTGACCTTGGTATGCATGTATTGGTAATATTAACCGATATGACAAACTACGCCGAAGCATTAAGGGCAATAAGTATCGCAAGAGAAGAAATCCCAACCCGTAAAGGCTATCCAGGATATCTCTACAGCGACCTTGCCACAATATATGAAAGAGCCGGAAGAATCAGGGGGATAAGTGGAAGCGTCACACTAATGCCCATTCTAAGTATGCCCGCAGGTGACATAAGCCACCCTGTCCCCGATTTGACAGGCTATATTACAGAAGGTCAGTTAATTCTTCAAAGAGAACTCGCTCTAAGGGGCATATATCCTCCCATGAACGTTTTACCAAGCTTGAGTAGATTAATGAAAGACGGTATTGGCAGTGAAACAACTCGAAAAGACCATTCAGATGTATCAAACCAGCTGTACATGGCTTACGCGGAAGGTACAAGAGCTAGAGGATTGGTTCGTATCGTCGGAACCATTGGTTTAAGTGAAAGAGAGAGAACATGGCTGGAATTCGCTGATCGATTTGAGCAAGAATTTGTAAATCAAGGCATCTACGAGAATAGGTCCATTGAACAAACTCTTGGTTATGCTTGGGACATACTAAGTATTCTTCCCGAAGAAGACTTAATCAGAATAAGCGAGGATTACATTACAGAATATCATCCTAAATACAAGCGAGAAAGATAACATGTCTTCCGCAGTTGGAGTCAAGCCCACTAAAGGCTTTCTCATGGATATGAAGCGAAGAATAGGTTTCATTGAACGGGGAACCGAATTTCTTAAACTTAAACGTGATCACCTAGCAAAAGAGTTAACTACCTCCATAGAGATTCTTCGTGGCCGTAGAAGTCTCCTAATGGGAAATCTTAAGGAGGCTTATGATGCGTTGACAGCTGCTTATCTAAGCTTGGGACCAACTGAAGTAAGAAGTCAGACCAAAAGCATAAAAAACAATTTGGAAATCGATGTTCTGCCTCGCTCTGTAATGGGTGTAAGGTACCCCGACGTTAGAATAATGTCACAACCTGAAGTTGGAGCAGAACTCGATATTACATTATCCCATGCTTCAAAGAAGGTCTACGAAATACTCGAAGAATTAATACAACTCGCAGAATTCGAATCCAGAGCTGAGCGTATAGCGGATGAGCTGGGGAAAACAAACAGAAAAGTTAATGCACTTGAAAATACTGTGATCCCCGACTATAAAAAAATAATAAAGTACATAGAAGACAAGTTAGACGCTGAGGCCTTGGAAGAATTAGTCAGAATGAAACTCATTGGAGGTGTTAAGGCATCACACAGAGAATAAATATCCGTAGTAAACCGAGCATGAACTACGTCATCATGAGAACTCATGCTAGAATACCAGACATTCTTTCAGAAGAGAAGATTACCGAACTAGCCCAATCAGAAAACATACATGAACTACTGACCAGACTAAAAGATACCACCTACGGTGAAATAAAGTTAGAGACAGAAGAACGCGTACCTATAGCTCTTGAGAGGGTCTTTTATCACAAGTTTATGCAAAGAATACAGCAAATAGTAAGACTAACTCCAACAAAAATTGGGGACTTCCTGAGAGCCTACTATGACATGAGGTTTGAAGTAACCAACCTAAAAAGAATATTAAGAGGCAAATTTAGTGGAATCCCCGACTACGAGATAAAGTTAAACCTCATTCCAATGCAGCCACATATGGCTCCGGATCATGAGAAACTAGCTGAATTAAACAGCCTGGAAGAAGTTATAGATGCTCTAGGAAACACCCCATACGCTAATCTTCAAGAAAGACTGGTTCTGTACCATGAATTAGATGCTCTTTGGCCCTTAGAACTAACCCTCAATTCAATATATGCTGAAACTATTCTACAATCAGTCAGAATCCTTCCTAAAACCGCAAAAAGGATGATCGACAGAATAGTAAGACTTGAAACAGACGTAGAAAACATCCTATTCGCAATAAAACAAAGAGACGAGCCTGATGCTCAGATGGAACGATTCCAAGAAATGTTCCCAGTTACCTTTCAAATCACATCAGACCAACTAGCTGAAATCGCAAGTGCATCGAATATTCGTCAAATAATCGATGGACTTCAAGAACCTTATAGAGATATAATATCTCCAATTCATACGGGGGATGTAGCCTTAATAAGAACAGCCCTTCGTAACAATAAATACGAGATAGCAAAAAGTGCTAGAGCGAGCGATGAATTTGGCTTCAACGTTGTTTTAGCATACTTGATATATAGTGAATTAGAGAAAGATAACCTAGTAGGACTTGTTTGGGGAAAAGCACAAGGATTAGCTCCAGAGGAATTATTAAAATACATAGTCATCCCCAAAATTTAACCACACACCCTGAAAATATATAAATCCCAAACATTCTGAAACCTAACTATGAGTGATTTGACAGAAGCCCATTATTTTAAGGACAAAGGAAAGAACTGCACCGATGAAACTTTAAGACTTGCTAAAGAGAGAGCGGAACAACTTGGAATAAAAAACATAGTTGTTGCAAGTTACACAGGTTTCACAGGTATCAAGGCGACAAAAATTTTCCAGAATCACAACCTTGTTGTTGTTTCCGGAATGATGGGGTTCCGTGAACCAAACGTCGATAGAATGATTCTAAGTAATAAGAAAGAAATGGAGGAACATGGCGTGACGATAATAAAGACGCTGCATGCTTTTGGAACACTCGGTCGAGCTATAAGGAATAAGTTTAACACCATTCAAGTAGATGAACTCATAGCCCATACTCTGAGAATCTTCGGCCAAGGAGTAAAAGTTGGCTGTGAAATCGCTTGCATGGCTGCCGACGCTGGTGCCATAAGAACGGATGAAGAATGTATCGCAATAGGTGGTAGCGGAGGAGGCGCAGACACAGCGATAGTTCTGCTCCCATCAAATACACACCGATTCTTCGATACTAAAGTAAAGGAGATAATTTGCAAGCCTAGAGACCCTTAGGCTATAACCTGGGATTATATTTTAATTCAACTAAATACCAAGGGATTATGGCATAAAATGAGCAACCCTTGGTACCATGAACCACCACCAGAGAAAAGAAGAAGAAACCCTCTTACTGTTCTAGTAATAATATTAATCTTAACAAACATTGGAATTATTGCCTACTATACTATTTATCCCAAAACTGCAGGTGACAATAACGTAGAAATCCAGAATATAAAATTGGAACTTGATACTTTACAGTTCAAACTGAACACTCTTCAAGATACTTTAGAAAACTTGGAAACAGAACCTGTCATAGATTTTGAAGAGAATATTACAGAAAAAATTCTCTATCCCCTAATCTATAAATTAACAAGAAGCAGTGTTGTCTTAATTCAGACAAGAACCCAGAGTGGAGGCGGTGGTCAAGGCTCTGGGTTCATCTACGATGAAAATGGCCATATTATAACGAACAACCATGTGGTTGAAGGGGCAAGAAGCATAACTGTAACCTTCACCGACGGTAACATTGTCGATGCAGAAATTATTGGAACAGACCCCTATTCAGACCTTGCAGTTATAAAAGTTGATTTAGATGAAGAAGAACTCCACCCAATAACCATTGGAGATTCAGCCATTCTGGTCGTTGGTGAACAAGTAGTCGCTATAGGCGCTCCCTTTGGACTAGATACAACAATGACCGCAGGAATAATAAGCGCCACTGGCCGACAGATGGACGCCCCCGGTGGATATGCTATAGTAGATGTTATTCAAACAGATGCTGCCATAAACCCAGGCAACAGTGGTGGACCACTATTAAACATGTTAGCGGAAGTAATTGGAATGAACACAGCCATAGTTGGTGAAACGCGTCAATCCAGTGGAATCGGATTTGCTATCCCAAGTGATACCATTAAACGGGAAATAACAGATTTAATCGAATATGGGCGCTATGAACATCCGTGGCTAGGCATAACTGGATACGAACTAACTCCAAGTATGGCAGAAGAGATGAATCTTGATAAGGATACTCGTGGAGCTCTCGTAGCCAGTGTTGTAGATGGAGGACCATCGGATATTGCTGGCTTACTGGGTGGAGGAAGACAAGTCAACATTGACGGTGTCCCAATAACCGTTGGAGGAGATGTAATCATCGGAATTGATAACAATCCAATAAGTAGTTTTTACGACCTAATCTTCTATATAGAGAGGTATAACAAGCCTGATGACACAGTCTCATTAACAATTATCAGAGATAACGAACTTATCTCCATATCTCTAACATTGGGAACCAGACCAGTCCCTTAATCAAAGGCATCTTCGTGATTGCGCCAATTTAATACCCTTATATTATTTACAATAATGAACACTCCAATCAACGCTGTTATCCATGTTGCAGCAATAATGAAAGGGTTAGCCGTAACTCGGAAAACCTGCTCACCCCCTCTTCTATAAGGAGCTAATGTAACAGGGTTCAAAAGTTTCTCAGTTGGGGCATAGTTATCTGTCAAGATAAAGGCTCGATCAACCAAAGCTTCTTCATATCCTACTTGATTCAAAATATAATCCCTAAATCTCTTGTGCAAGTATACTTTTTCCGAAACAATTGTGATAAGTTCATTAGGCCCCAGAAAGCTTGGATCCGCAGAGGCCACTAATACTATATTCTGAACAACTGACTTTAAGCTCGTTTGTGTTGAGAAAAGATACAAATTTGGAAAAACCTCTTTTATTGTCTTAATCTCACTGTATAAAAGCTCTGAAGTATCCCCAATAAGGCTTGAAATTAAGTTCGAAACAATTACGCCCCCAGGGTTGAGATGTTCACTTAATTCTTGATAAAATTCCAAAGTCATCAGGTGAAAGGGAACGTAATTTTTAGAATATGCATCTAGGATTATTAAATCATATTTATCAGCTTCCTTTAGGTACAAACGTCCGTCTTTTATGAAGATATTAATTCTTGGATTATCCTGTTTTAGATTGAAATAAGTTTTAGCTAATTCAACCACCTTCTCATCTATTTCAACAACATCAATTTTCAGGTTTGGATAATAATCAAGAAATTGTTTTGGCCCAGAAAAACCTCCACCGCCGATAAAAAGAACATTTCTAATTTCTTTTTTGAAAATAAAACCTAGATTAAAATAATCTGTATAGGAAAAAACCGCATTATTTGAACCATTAAGGTACATAGCACTATGAGGCATATTATTAAGATACAGGGTTCTTGTATCGCTGTTTTCCACAATCCTAATACTAGAATACGAGGATTCGCCATCATATAGAATCAATCCTCCTTGAACTGATAATATTCCAGCAAAAAAGGATGAAGGGATAATCAGCAACATCAATAATATGATTGTGAAAAACCTTTCAGACCAAGGCAAACCCACTAGGGAGACGCCAACAAGAATTAAGCCTAAACTAAGTAAGATCTCTCTAACTCCAAAAAAAGGTATCAAAGCAAACACTGTGAAAAAAGTGCCTAAGATACTCCCAATAGTATTTAGGCTGCTTAAACCTCCTGATGTTACACCAACCTTCAAAATATTATCAGTGGAAATTCGCAACGAAAAGGGAGAAATCATACCCAAGAGAATGGTAGGAGCTGCTAACAAAAGCGTTGAAGCAAGAACTGGTCCATACCTTTCTCCTAACCCTGATTCAAAAACAACTTCTAATATAATTGGGCTTGATAACGGGATTAAAATTATTAATATTCCAGAAATAAGTAAGATTAAAGATAAGACTCTGTAACTAGGATACTTGTCAGCCCACCTCCCACCAAAATAATAACCAACAGATAAAGCACTCATCACAACCCCAATTAAACCCCCCCAAACGAAAATACTGTCACCAAAAGTAGGGGCTAGCAACCTACTTCCCATGAGTTCAAGGGACATTATGACGGCACCTGAAACAAACACCTTAAATTTAATATCCCACTCTGGGACATTTTCGTTTACAGTCAAGCTATCCCTGTAAAGTAATAATTATTTATAGTGATTATGTGGGTTAAAGAACGACTTTTATTAAAGCATGCGCTCAATTTGAGCCCACACGGGAGCGAGCCCGCGCGTGTGTGCATTCCAATTATGGAAACACTCTTCTCATATCTCTTGGAAAAGGTATTGTATCCCTAATATGTTCAAGATTTAACATCCACATCAAAACCCTTTCAATTCCCAAGCCAAATCCACTATGGGGTACAGTTCCCCATTTTCTAATATCTAGATACCAACTGTAATCCTCGGGTTCTAAACCATCCTCATATATTCTGTCAAGAAGATGATTATAATCATGTATTCGTTGACCTCCTCCAATTATCTCACCATATCCTTCAGGAGCCAAGAGATCCGCAGATAACGTTACATTGGGATTACTTGGATTGGGCATATGATAGAAGGGTTTTATACCTCTCGGATAGCCAACAACCCAGAATGGTGTCTCGAATTGTTCCGTTAAGGGGCCCTCCTGCTGATATCCAAAGTCATCTCCCCAAAACATATCAATTCCTAACTTCTGAACAGTTTCAACAGCTTCGTCGTAACTTATTCGAGGAAATGGCGCTTCTAATTTTTGCAACTTTTGGATTTTACCGCCAATCATTTCCACTTCTTTAGGCACCTCCTTAGCTAATGTATGGGAGATGTAACAAACGATCTCATCTCCAACTTTCATTATCCCATCCAGATCAGCCCATGGTTCTTCAACTTCCATATGCCAGAACTCACTCAGATGCCTTCTTGTCCTTGAAGGTTCAGCTCTGAAACTAGGGGCAATTGTATAGATTTTTCCAAGGCTTGAAATCATTGCTTCAGCATAAAGTTGCCAACTTTGAGATAGATAAACGCCCTTTCTTTCGAAATAATCAACATCAAACAGGGTGCTTCCCCCCTCACATGCGGCTGTTATGAACATAGGGCTCTGAGTCTCAGTATAACCGTTTTCATCAAACCATTTTCTAGCTGCTTGCATAAACTTAGCTCTCAACCGGAAAATTGTTTGAAGCTTGGGATCCCTAACATACAAATGTCTATGATCTAGAAGAAATTCAACTCCATGCTCTTTTTTGACAATAGGAAAGTCAGGCATAGCTTCATTAAAGCCTTTAACCTCTCTTACAGATATTTCCCTTCCACTAGGGGCTCTTTTATCAACATTAACTATTCCTGAAAGCTCAATCGTTGATTCCAAAGGTAATTTTTCTAAATTGTCAAATAATTCATCATTTACAACGCCCCTTTTTAGGGTACACTGTACTACCCCTGTACCATCCCTGATTAATAGGAATTGGATGCCGCCACTACTTCTACTATTCTGGAGCCATCCTTGAATATTAACCAGCCCCTCATCATTTCTTCCATACAATATATCTGCTACGTCTATGAACACGGTCATTATTGACCAAGAAGTCATACCTCAAGTTATTAAAGACCTTTTCTAAAAATTAAGCTGATTTAATTAGTTTAGGTTACCAACCAATAGCTAAACCATCAGCCCTAGGGTCTGAACCTGCGCATAAGGCCCCTGTGTCTGGATTTCTTAGGATTATCTGGCCTCTACCGCAGGCACCCCTAGAATAGCCTGATAAAGGCACCACCTCATGTCCTCTCATAGCTAAATTACTCAAAGTATTGAAGGGAATCCCTTCTTCAAGACCAACATTCCCGCTACCAATTCCACCGAGTATACAAAATCTGGGGCTATCAAGTGCAGTCTGAGGATCAAAACTGAAATCAACCATGTTCACTATTACCTGAACGTGCCCCTGTGGTTGCATAAATCCTCCCATAACCCCAAATGGACCAAAAAGTTCTCCATCCTTTACAGCCATTCCGGGTATAATTGTATGGTAAGGTCTCTTCTTTGGTTCTAAGCAGTTCGGATGCTCTGGAATTAAACTGAAATTAGCTCCACGGTTTTGAAGTGTGAAACCACACCCTCTTGGTACTAATCCAGTTCCGAAACCCATGTAGTTAGAGTTAATGAAACTACAGGCGTTTCCTTCACCGTCTACTACACAGAAATAAACCGTGTCAGAACCAGCAACTGGAGATCCTTTTTCAACATCAACTGAAGCTCTCTCAGAGTTTAATAACATCCTCCTTTTTTTCGCGTATTCTTTGGAGATTAACTCTTTTGTGGGGACGTCAACAACGTCAGGGTCAGCAACATACCATCTTGTATCTGCAAAAGCTAATCTAAGGGATTCAATTAGTAAATGAAGGTAATCTGGAGATAAATGACCAAGGGATAAAAGATCAAAGTCTTCTAAAATATTCAAAGCGATTAATGCTGTTATTCCTTGGCCATTTGGTGGAATTTCATAAACATCTATTCCTCTATAATTTGTGGAAACCGGTTCAGGAAATGTACTGTAATGGGTCTTGAGATCCTCCAAACTCATAAAACCTCCCTTAGCCTGAATAATCTCAACAACCGCTTTAGCAATCCTCCCCTCGTAAAAACCACTTTTACCCTGTGCAGCCAATNNCTTTAGCAACTCGCCTCCATTCGGGCCACTCATTAATCTCTCCACCCCTCTGGCCCATCCACGTGCAGTTAATGGAGAAACAGGGAACCCTTTTTCTGCTAAATCGATGACTGGCTTAAGAACTTCTTCCATACTTTTTGTTCCAAATTTCTCAATTGTATCAACCCATCCTGCAGCCGCTCCAGGAACCGTTATTGTATGCACACTAAAGGACGGTAACTGAATATCCAACCCCATCTCTGAAAGAGTTTCAATATTTAGATCTGAAGGTGCTCGACCACTACCATTTAACCCTTCAACCCTCTTTGTTGAAGCATCATAAAAAAGGCAAAAACAATCTCCACCTATACCCGTTGAAGTGGGCTCTGTAACATTCAAAGCCGCAGCAACTCCGACCGCTGCATCTGCTGCGTTACCTCCCTCCTGTAGAATCCTTAATCCGATCTCGGAAGCAAGAGGTTGACTGGAAGCTACCATACCATTGATACCATAAACTGGGGAACGATGTGATCTGAAAACTAGCTCATGGGGTTTCATGTCCAAATTTAACACCATTATTAGTAAAAAAAATTTGGGAAAACTACATGACCAAAATTTTCTATCTAAAAAATGTCGCCAGATTAGTTTGCTGAGGTTTACCTATCATCTCATCAAAATTCATATCCAAGGCATCCAATAGCTGTTCAAATGTCCCTTCCAAATACTCCTCGTATTTACTTACATCGATATCAGTTTGCTTTGCAACAATAGCGGGCAACACATCGTCTTTTGTCACAACATAATGAATAATATCTCCCTGCTCAATCTCATAACCCATTTTTTCTAGCATTCTCCCTGCCTTAACATGTTGAGGGTTAGTATTGTACGAATTTAGTGATTTTCCTAACTGCATTTGGAACGCAACTTCTTCAATATCAAACTTACGCTCAATGAGCTTCTCATGTACATTTTGTACCAATTTTCTTATATTCTTCTTGGCATCAGGAAACTCGTCAACAGTCATAACTTCACTAAGTATACTTGTCATTTCATCAAATGCTTCCTTTAGGATTGGCGGAATGTGCCTTTTTTTACCTGTCAGTCCTTTTATGTCCATACGACCGTCTTTGTAGACGCCAAGGTAGTTTTTCTTTCGCTCACTAAAAACTGCATATCTATAAGTTTTTTCAACCTCTAAATCTATCCCCAGCTTCTCCTCAGCCCATTCGACCATTTCTTCGGTTTGTTCTTTAGTAGGATTATCAAGGAATATACTATCCGTATCTCCATACAGAACCCTAACTCCTAGTTCTTGGGCTTTTTTCCACGCTTCCTCCATAGCATATCGACCTAATGCTGTGGTACTCTCTGCTAAAGGTGGACAGTATAGTGGATAGCTTTCGGCACCTAATACGCCGTAAGACGCATTCAAAAAAACCTTCAATGCCTGTTGAACTACATTGTTGTATTCGCGTTCATTTACGTTTAAGGTTTGGTCTTTGGCTTTGGGTTTATACCATAGAACTCTTAAATCCCGGAGGCTTCCAATCAATCTGCTTGTCATACCTTGTGTTTTACGACAAACCCAATGAGGTGTTCCCGGAATGATATTATCTTTACAATCTTCATGGTCACAAAGTAGTGTTTCGTAACTGAGATTCCAATTACGTGTAACAGAGGGATATAATGAAGCAAAGTCGACCACGGTTACCTCGAAGTGAATTCCTGGAACCGGTTCATGCACAATCCCACCTTGATATTTCTTACCTTTGATTATTGCCTCTGTTTTAGTGATTCCTTTGGCATTGATAATGTCTTTAGTGTTAGGAATTAACCAATTCTCTTGCCTATGCATCCACTCCATCAGCGATAGAATCCACCTGCTCACACCGAAACGCGATAGGTCTTCTAATATCATTTTGCTGATTCGCTGGAGCATCACCATTAAATTCATTACCAGATTATCATTAAACGCAGTCAATTCGTACGTAATGTATGCGTCTTGCATGCAATATTCAGCCATTTCTGTCATTGATATTTGGTCAAAGTCTGGGATAGAAATCTTACCCTGACCTAAAACACCTCTAGTAATATCATCTAAGCTGAATTCCCTATACACATTCCCAAAGGCATATCCCTGAATACTTCTATTCCTAAAGAACTGGTATAGGTCGATGTGTACTCCATTAGTTAGGAATGCGAAACGTCTACCAATAGTAATAGGAATATCTACATCCCTAAATCCAATATTCTTTGCCCGGTTTTTTAGATACTTGAAGTCAAAGTCGTCTCCATTAAATGTTAAAACCACAGGATAATCATTGATGATTTTTAAGGTTTCTAAGATCAACTCCGATTCAGAAGTAAACATAACTACTTCATTAGCACCACTAACCTCATTAACCAGTTCTCCTGTTTTCAGGTCATCAAAAAGCAATACTTTTCTCAGCCCATCAGAACTGGCAAAAGCAACTGTGATAATTNNTACTATCGGTCTTACTTCAATATCTACAGCAACACGACGAATTTCGGGTACAGGCATCTGCAAAAGGCGCGCCCAATCCTTAATTGAACTCAAAAGAAGATAGTTCGTACCCAGAAAAACCTCATTAAACTGGGACTCAACCTGGTCAGGCATGTCCCAATTATCAGGTACTAGATTACCTTCAACAACCCTGTATGGCATTCCTGGCACAAGTCCTCTATCATAAATGTAAGTCGCATAATATCGTATACGGCTCTCCCAACTTTCATCTAATAAAGTTCGAATACAATGATAACCACCACCTATACTAAGAGGGTCTGCAGCCATTACTTTTGTTACATTAATTTCCTCATTATAGAGAGCATCATACTTTAAAACCTCGTTGAAACGAGTAAAACCATGATGTCCTACAATTTTCTCATTTTCTGCTAATTCGCTGACTGATTTTTTTGATATCAAATAAGGAAGATGTCCTGTGTTATCATGCCAGAGATAGATCTGCTGGTCAATAGGTTCATATAACCTAACAAATGCTTTTTTTTGCTCTCCATCATAACCAGCGGAAAGTAAAAAGCATTTACCAAAGTTATTTGGAACTAACCTACCGCTAACATCAACTATCTCTTCACCGCTCATCTTCGGCTATATTATAGATATAAAGCACTTTTTAATTGTTTTAATTTTATTTATTTCAAAAATATTTTAAAATTACAGAAATGGACGCCAAAGAAAGATTAAAAATATTTGACGTGTGAGCACACAATTGTGCTGACGCACATATATTCTCTGGGTTCAATCATTCAATATAGAATACATTGTCTCCAATAAAATGTGAGCAGCTTGAATAGAAGTTATACCATTATCATAAAGCGGAGTCACCTCATTTAAGTCAAATCCTTTGAATTTTGTAGAGCTAACTTTATTGATCAAATCAAGCACCATTGATATACTAGCACCCTCTGGAGCTGGATTCCCAACAGCTGGAGCCTCGGATGGATCTATTACATCCATATCAAGAGAAAGATAAACGGAGTCAACCGAATCTATTACACTTTTGATTAAGTCTACTGATTTAATCTCAGATATCTCATCTGTTTTGATTACGTTTATTTCCTCTTCAGAGTTGGCATACATAAGCTCCTCCTTTGAGAAAGCCCGAGCACCGATGATCACTATCTCAATATCATGTCTCTCCAAAATTCTTCTAAGATATGTTGCATGGCATAACTTTTCCCCAAAAAGTTCATCCCTCAAATCTAAGTGAGCATCAAATACTATCAAAAGATCCGGCTTAATCGCATTAATCGCTGCGTAAGTTACTGTATGCTCCCCACCAATCATCACCGATTTTTTACATAAATTGTAGACCTTTTTTATACCCTTTTCCACATTATTTAGAGAATTAAAAAGATCATCCTTCATTGAGATATTTCCAAAATCCTTTAACCTTAAATCACTCCAAGTAAGACCCGTTCGCCCGCTGTATGTCTCAACATGTAAACTTGCTTGGCGGATAGCGTTCGGAGCAAACCTCGTGCCTTTTCTATATGATGTAGTTACATCCAAGGGTGCCCCAAATATGATAAAATCCGATTTTTCAACGGAATCATATTTATTCATGAACGATTGAATCGGTTCCTCAGAAAAGAGTTTCCCGATTAAACCGTTATTCAACAACTACCCTATCCAGACTATGGATAACAGCACCTTGCTTAGACATATGTTCTCTAAGCTCTTCAAAATCAATGTTAGAACCATCGAGAATGACCCTTAATGACTCGGTTTTTTCATCCATTTCAACCACGCTTATATCAACCTTTGTAATTCCTTCCAGAGCTGCTAAAAAAACTGCAAAGTCTGATAATCTTGGTTGATGAGGCTTTAACACATCAAGAACAACGTATCTTATCTTCGGATCTTCTGCGATCATATTTCAAGAGGCCTCCGGATTATAATCTGGTTGGTCTATTCTGTAAACAAACAAACTATAATTTAATGCTTTGGACTATCAAAAACGAAAAGTCTTATTCGAATATTATTCTCTTGATAAGCACTATTAATTTAAGTTCTGAATATATATGGAACAAGAGAAATTATGAAAATTGGGGTTATTGGATACGGCGAAGTTGGTCATACTTTTTCTAAAGCTTTAAAGGAAAAAGGCTCAGAAATAAGAGTTTACGACATATTACTCGACAGCACAATTCATGCAGAACAAATCCGCAAGAAAATAATTGATGCAGGAGGTATAC
>JABAHP010009556.1_pt1 | contig 18346 bp, 14 predicted proteins | sample 7062081 | NCBI WGS metagenome assembly JABAHP01 (sample SAMN14534357, study PRJNA622989) | marine sediment metagenome | biome: marine biome [ENVO:00000428]; feature: marine pelagic biome [ENVO:01000023]; material: deep marine sediment [ENVO:00002113] | place: India: Gulf of Kutch | collected...
TTTATATTTATATTAGATACTTCAATAAAACTATATACTCTTACCGTAGTTCATTGAATAAATCTATAAATAAATTTTTTGATTAATTCTAACAAATAACAAAATTTCATTAAGAATATTAATTTTAAATAAAATCTCAAAAGATAAAAAATATGCTTGAAAATTTTTTCACTGAATTTATAAATTCTGTATATAAAATCTCTGAAGTTTATCGTTTTGAAGGGAGATTTAATGAGGCAATGTTATTTTTCGAATCTATAAAGCCAATATTGGACTTTGATAATTTAAAAAAAGAGGATAAAGCTCGAATTCTAATACAATTTGCTAAAATTAGAATGGATCATAAGTTTTTCAAAGATTTTAATTATGATGAAGAAATGAAGATGCTTCAAGATGCTCAGAAATTAGCAGAGTCATCAAATACAAAAAATGTCCAGGCAGATGCTATTGATCTTTATGGAAATTGTATTTATCGTGCAGGAATTCTAGAAGGAGATTTTAAGGAAGCATTGAAATATTACAAAGATGCTCTATCAATACGAACTCAGATACAGGATAAATTGGGAGTTACTTGGTCATATTTTCATTTAGGAATTTATCATGAAAACAAAAAAGACCCTGATGAAAAAGATCATCAAACATCATTTGATTATTTTAAAAAAGGTTTAAAAATAGCATTGGAGGAAGATTTTAAACTTGAACAATCATATTTTTATCGACACCTTGCTGGTCACTATGCATATAATAGGGATGATCTAGATAAAGGTCTCGAATATTTTAAAAAATCAGCTGAATTAAGAGAAGAAATCGGCTTTATTTTTTCATTACAATTTGCTTATTTTGCTTTAGGTTTTATTTATTTCATGAAAAAAGAGTTAGCAAATGCTTTGGAGTATTTTAAAAAAACTTTTGTTGCTGCTGAAAAGGTGAATCGCAAAAAACCATTAATCGTTCTTATTCATAGACGTGGAGATGAAATTGTAGAAGAAATAAACGCAGAGTCAGCCGTTAATTACTATAACCTCATGATTAATGCAGCTAAATCCATTAAATATTTGGAAGCGATAGAAGAATTTGAAATAAAAATTAAAAATCTATCAAAAAAAGAATAAGAAATTATAAATGATTGATTTATTTAAAAAGTTCAATAATGGCTTCTCCTGGAGTTGCTACTCTTTCTCGATAAGTTAAAGTTCCTTCGGGAACTTCCTTAGTTTTTACTAAGCCACGTTCAATATCTTGTTCAGAGATATAACCTCTTTCACCAGCTTCGAATTGTTTTACAATTTTACCATCTTTATCTTTTATATCAACATTAGTAATAGTTGTTTGTACAACATCAAAATAGACTCTGTTCCCTTCAATTTTTTTAACAGTCGCTTCAGTGATTAGAAGATCTCCACATAATCTTATTTTATATCTCCTAAAATTGATTTATATTTTTTTTGATTATAATTCTATATTCAACAGTTCCATTTGGTGGATTGTAACCACAGTAATTTAGGAGTTTAAGTTTTTTGTCATAACATGTATCACATACAAGATATTTTTGATTTGAATTTGGTGCGATTTCTTGATTTTTTAGTCGGCTAACTTTCATTTGAATGTGATTTATGTCTATTTTAGCTTTGCATGCTATACAAAGATTATATATATTATGTGGAAAAAAAGAGAGAAACGCATTTATAAAATTATCTCAGAAGGACGAAGGTTTAACCTGGAATTTGTGTTTTGAACACTCCAAAAAGAAAATCTTCTTCAGTTATCGCTATTGCATATAAAATATTGTCTTTCTTGAATCCAATAGAAATCCCAAAATTATCACTTTCTTCTTCTGGTTCAACACACCAACAGATTATTTTAAACTTTCTGGTTATTAAATATCTCTGAATAATTTGATTTATTTGACTCTTAATATCTGACTCAACTAATTTTTTTTCTTCGCTAAATCTTTCTTCATTCTGTTTAATTGTGGTGATATCTTGATCATCTACGTCTCCAAAGATGCCAATATCTAAGACAACATCATCTTTTTTAATCTGAAATACAGCATTTTCTAATTGATTTAATCCACCGATTACCATAAACCTATCATTACTTAGGAGATCCTGAAGTTTATCATTCAGATCTACAATTACATCTTCAAAATTTTGCGTCATAATTGTATTTAAGATATGTTAATTCTTAAATCACCAGAGGACTAGATAAAGTAATTTAGTGATTCTCCATTTCCATTTGAATCTAAAATCCTTTCTTTTTGAAAAATTGGGTTATTTCGAGATTCCACTAATATCATACCCTTTTGAATGTAATTCATCTAAAATTTTTTCATATAGAGCTCTTTCCTCATCACTTTCCAAGAGCCTATACACTTCATCAAGAATTTGTCTTATTATGTCAGATTTAGTAAAGATAAACCAAGAGGAATTATCTTTATTCTTAATGTAAGCGAATATTATTTCTAATACAATTTTGTAATTAACGGTTATATAATCAACAAGCTTATTAAGGATGTTATCCAAAAAGACATCCCCAATTCCATCAGTTAATTTAGTTATTTTCTGCAATCTTAACAAGTGTTCCTCAGAAGGATCTTCGATTTCAGAAAATAATATTGTATACCATTTTAACTCCTTAAATGCATCTTGAATAGTGAATCTTCTGGATTTTACCATTCCACTAATTAAATCAATACAAAAATCCCATAAGTCAAAATACTTCCGTTTTATTGAACTATCTAGGGATTTCGCATAAGGATATATATTTTTGTAATAATCCCACATTGCTCTCGATCCTGTGTCTATATCTGATTGTTTAAAATAGAAATAGAGTAAACTATCTGGTTCTAGGCTAATATAACCTTGGAGATACAATAAGAAAAGATGGGTTGATAAGGCTTCTTTTGCTCTAAGAGATATATTCGGGCTCTGAACTTTGTCTATTGCACGCTTATATTGCTCTTTTAATATCTTAAATGCCGCTTCATAAACTTGTTGCTTGTGTGAAATAATATAACCTTCCCAAGCAGCGTTCCATTTACTCCGATTATCACTTCCAGTAGGGAAAATTTTCTCAATTTGAGCGATTGTCCAATCTTTATCAAAATAAAAAAGATCATATAAACGTTCACCAAACATCGAACAAAAAAGCTCTTTTTCAATTATTGGATTTATTAATATACTTTCGAAAATCTTCTTAATCTCTTTATGTAAAAATGGTTCATGCCCCTCTTCAATACATTTATTATTTAGATAAATTAGAGTCTCGATAGATCTTCCTTTGAATTGTGTATAATAATAGATTGCTGATTCTTGATGAAAATCTTCAGCTTCTTCGTATTTAATGTAATTGGGGTTTTCTGTTTTAATTAGAAGTTTTGTAATTTGGAATACAGTCTCTAAAACTTTTTCATTAACATTCAAATCCTCATTATTTACACTGTTATTAAGAGTCTCTTCAATTTCACTAAAGATATTTAATTTTAGATTCTCATCAAGTTTGTTTTGAGCTATAATAAAATTTACAATTTCTAATAATTGAAATAATAAGAATTCAATATCAAATATCATATTTTCATGGATAGCTCTTCCGAAACCTCCAATAATATGAGGAAGATAAATACTTTTGATATCCTTAAATCTTTCTAATAATTTAATGTATTTTAAAGGATTTTCTATTATGAGTTTAGATATCGCATATCCTAAATCATTTGGAGATTCAAAAATTTTCATTCCAGTGGGTTCCCAATCATCCATAAAGTTTATAAGATCATCTGTGTCCTTACCAACTAGATCCTCTTTAAATTCGGTTATAGGATCGAAAAGCCGAGCAGGTCCATGATACCGAAAAATGTTTGGAGGGTGTTTATATGTTAATGCGAACGATTTCGATGCATCAAGTAACTCTTTGTTATTCTGTTTAAAATCCGGGGGTAAATATTCATAAACAGGTTCAATAATTCGGAGTAAATATTTTTTACTTATATCTTCATTTTTAAAATCTATCAATTTCTTATTAATCCAACTGAAGTATGTCTGTTGTTGTTTTTCTGAAAATGTATTAAAATAGTCTTTTAATAGAAAATATAACTCTGGCCATAGAAATCTCTCTTTAAACAAGTCTCCGTCAAAGAATAAACTGATTTGATCTTTCAAAATATCGAATTTCTTATAGCATAAGAACAGTTGCATTCTTTTGAATATATTCCATTCAAAATTTGAAAGGAATTGAAAGCTCTTATAAAAAATATCTTTATCTTTTTCAGAAAGTGAGAGGAGGTAATCCCGAATTTCATCTATTAGTCTGTTTTCTATATCATCTGAAATATAAGTGTCAGGGAGAGTCTCGATTGACTCTCTCCACATTTCAGAGTGATCAGAAGCCTTTAAGATCTCATCTGTAATCTCAGTTGTCCTATTATTGATATCATCTCTAAATTTGATATTCTCAATTATTCTCTTTACTATTTGTTCTTGAAGAAAAATACAAAGTATTTCTAAAAGATCTATTATAGATTCCTCATCTCCACTTGATAATATCAATTCAAAGATATCTCTATATTCAGAAAGTAAATATCTATAAATATAAAAACCCCTTATACCAGGTACTTCAGGAGGCTGAGCGTTTTTAGAGTTAAACATTTCTTTAATAATTCTTAGTACAGATTCAAAATCATTAATTTCTATTAATTTTGAGATTAATTTCTTTAAAATAGAATATAGTGAGATATCTTGTGTCTTAACCATTCTCTGAATAATATTCATAGCATTCTTCGTTTTAACAATTGGCATCTTTAGAATACAAAATGCTATCCCTCTAAAAAGTACAATATTTCCAGAATTTGACAATTCTTGTAGAATTCTGATTACTTTATCTGGAATAATCTCTGAAATATTTTTTAAATAATGAATTTGGGGGAAAAAATGAATATTTACTAAACTTGATTCATCCTTTTTAGGTAAACAGAAGTAATTATGTTTTTCAAGTATATCAAACCAGTTAGGATTATGTAGGTTCATAAAGAAATGTTGGGAATCTGCAGGTCTAAGTGAATAATTCTTTAATATTTCTAAGTGCCTTTCTTCTGGATCTTTAACCTCTAATAATTCATTTAATTGTCTTAGTGTGTCTTGTGATGATTTGAAAAGTTCCATTAGAATCCTTTCTAACTTTTTAAAATTATAATCAAACTTCTCCTCATCAATTTGTTCATAACCATAATGTGCAATACCGTGAAAATACTCGTGTATTTTTAACCATTCTTTAATAAGATTATCTAAATGTGTTCTTGAATTCAGGGGTAAAATATCAGGTTCTTTGGCCACTTTTAATTCCAGTTTTTTTGAATGAGTTATATTCTTTTCTGTCATCTTTTTAACTGCGTATTTTTGATCCAAGTTTTTCTCTTTTAGATAGTTGTTAAAATAGTCCAATATACTCCCATATTCTTCTTGATCACGTTTAATGTTAATATCTCTACCAAAAATACTATTAATATGTCTCAGAGAATTTGCTACTTGATGAAATCTATCTGGATTATCATCTTCTTTATAAGTAATTATAGCACCAAGGTAAGCTCTAGCAGCTAAAGGGCTTTCCTTTAATAAAATTCTGTACACATCCTTTTGATATAAACTAAGAAGTTCAATATTCATTTCGGACTTTACCTCAAAAAATTCAAATTTTTTTCTTAATATTTCAGATTTCTAATTATCTTTCAAATTTAATGCTTTAATAAAGAAAGCATAGGTATTCAATTTTGAATTAAAACTATGAAATGATCACATGATCATAATTTACTATCCTTGTTGTTCATTGCTTTTTCTAAATATGTCTCCTTAGCTTCTTTATAATCCGGAGTAAGGGAAAATGTCTTATCAGTTTGAGGAATCAAAAACCCAATATCTATCAACTTTTTTAATGCATTTGCTAATTTCCTATTTGAATACAGCAATAAACCTTCTTTTTTAGCGGTACGTAAAGATGTATGTAAATATCCATACTTAATCTCATTTTCATCCACGTTTTTATCTTCTATAAAATTCTTAATAATTATTTCGAAGATTTTCTTCCAATCTTCTTTATCAATAACATCCTTAAGATTGGGACTTAATTCGGATTCAACATTTGGATCCTCTTCAGGAAGGAAAATTTCCATAAATCCTTCAATAATTTCAGTCTTAATTTTACCCTTTTCCTCAGCAGCAACTATAAACTTGCTAAATGTACTAAAAGTTTTTGTCTTATCATCAGGTCTTTGAACCATGGTTGCGCCTTTATAATCAAAATTAGGAGAGCTACGCATTAGATTATCTATTACAGCTCTTCGAGTTGTTTTGCTATTTTCTCGTGCAAATTTTACAGTAACTATTAACCATTGCACTGCTGTATCAAATGGGATTGGCTTTTCCTTTTTCTTAGGTGTAGTTATTTTTGAGAAATCGCGAGCTTTATACATTTTGGACAATTCTTCAAGCGAAAGAAAATCATCAGCACTTAATAATAAATGCTCACTCACAGTATGAGAATCCCCAATAATAATAACTTTTCTACGATTTGCCTTAAGAGCATTCACCAGAGAAATAAAATCCTTGTCCCCAGTTAGTAATATAAAACAATTAATTTCAGGGTATATTTGAGCAGTTTCAAGACAATCTACGGCTATTTTTACATCAACGCTATTTGGTTTTCCCATGGATACTTGAATAGCATCAAATCCTAAGCTATAAAGTGCTTGGATAATCTCTTTATTGATACCTGCCCAATCTGAATAAACTTTTTTCACTCGAGGATGTCCTAAAGACTCAGAGTAAGTTATTAGAGCTTCGGCTATAGGAATGTTGATACCTTTTGTTACCACACGAACATTTTCATAATCCCAAAATATGGCTACTTCGTCTATAAATAAAACCTCCTTAAATATGATAACTCATATTAAAATTATACTAATATGGATTCTAATAACTTTGATATGATTCTTTTCTATAAAATTTTATTTTTTTATCAATTCAAGTATAAATAGTATTATTTTATATGCTTTTTTAAGAAAGTCTCAATCTTATAAATCAATCGGTCTCTAAGTTGAGGGTGAGCCCATTCCTCTAATTCGAACAATCCTTCTTCTGTTGCTATATTATGGAGCCATAAATGACAGAGCACTACAAAAGTTCTGCTCTTAAGCTCCCTAAATTCACAAGGTTCACAAATTTTATCGAGAGTTTGCTGAATCATCTCCTTTCTAGCTTGTTGTACAGCGCTACTATGTTTACTCATAACATTAAAATAGTAGATTCTAAGGAATAAAAGGGGGATGGGAGTTGTAAATTAGTGCTAGACCATAGATTATAAGAAAAAACCAGAAAAATTCAACAGTGAAATAATTAAAATAATTTTTATTTATATGTATCCTTTGATAATTATAAGACAAAAATAATTACATTTTTATTTAAGAGATGAGAATATTTTGGGGACATGGTCAGCATCAGTTGGGGGAAATGATTATTTCTTAGATATTTTGAGGCATTTACTGTTGAAATATGTAAGATAAATTTATATAATTATTTAGAAAATAATTCACTGTTAACAACTGAGCTATTTAATGAACACTTAGAAGAAATAACTAACTTTGCAATAAATAGAGATGAACATGAAGGTCCATTAGCTTTAGGAGTGATTATTTTAAAAAATGGGGGTTTATTGCTTAACAAAACTAAACAAATAATACTCAATGAAATTGATTTAGAATTAGAACGCTATGTTTATGAAGATGAAGGATATAAAAGAAAGCGACACGTGTATTTGAAGCAATTTAAGAACCAAATAAAAAATTATAATGAAGGTGTAAAGGAAAAAATATATGAAGAATCTCTTATTGGTTTAAGTTTTAAAAGAGATTTTTTATTACCTTTGCTAGAAGATTTAAAACAAATTAAACCTCCGAAGAAATTGAAAGAATTTATTGAATTTTTACTTATGAATTTAAAAACTCCTTTGAAAGTTATTATACAGAACTTAGGATATTCTTCAAACGACGACTTTTTACAGTTTATTACTGAACTTGCAACTTTTGGTGAATTAAAAATGAAAAAGGAGAAAAAAAAGAAAATTCAAGAAATAGGATTTGGCATTATGTTTTTTTCTCAATTATTTCGAGANNTCGAGAACATTTAGAAAAAAAAAAATCTATAAAGTCTTTTTGGGTGGGCAATACAAATTTACAAGATTTACAAAATCAACCAGAATTAGGAGAGGAATATGGTCATTATTACTTAATTTATAAATTATCATTATTTGGGAGACCTTATATAGGACAGTGTTTTGGATCAGTAAATAAAAGAGCCGCACAGCATATAGCTAAATTTGAAGTTGCCCCTATATCTTCAGATTTTAAATAAATTTGCTATATAGTAAAAATAAAAAGGGAAGAGAAATGTCAGATTGGAAAGAAAAAGGAAAGTTACATCAAGAGATAGAATTGTTTATGCAAAAGAATCAATATAAAAAAGCATTGAAAATAGCTCTGAGGCTTTTAAAATTAGATCCTAAAGATTTAGATACCTTATACAATACTGGAATTATTTATGCTCATTTAGGCAATCTACCAAAAGCTACAGAAATGAATCAGAAAATATTGGACCTAAACCCAGAAGATGCAGATGCGCTTATTAATATGGCGCAATTAAGTGAATTAAGAGGAGATAATCAGCAAGCAAGAGAATTTTACTCAAAAGCGTTAGAATCGGATTTAAGCAGAATTTTTCTTAATAGAGAATTATGGAACCTCGCATTAAAAAGATTTGCTGAAGAGAAAGAAATGCTACAAAGAATAGCCGATCAATGTGTTTTTTCGGGAGATATTGAAAAATTAATGGATCTTGAAACCAAAACTCACATATTAGGACCAGAGAACTTTAAAGTTGCCACTAAATTAAGTTCTATACTAAAAAGATTTCAAATGATTTTTAGTAGCCCCCCTGTTCTGGATCCTTTTCCAGAAAAATTCTTTAGGATTGATGAAGTATGGGAACAATTTTTAACACAGATAAATTTAGATGTAGGAGCAACAATTTTTAATCCTGGTGTAAATATTCCTTACAATGCACTAAAAATGGATGAATTAGAAAAGATAAATCTTATGGAGCCAAAAGATATAGCTTTAAACATCATCATGAGTTTAGATACTTTGAAAAAAGAAGGTAAATATAAAACTTCTGACCAATTGTGGGCAGAACGCGAAGAATTCAAGGATAGATATGAAGTAAGAAGAGTTAATTAATAATTGTTAGATGATGAAAGAATTCAAGGTTAATGAGTATATTACATTGAAGTTGGAAGGAGGAAAGACCAACATTTATGTGAAGGGTCAATTGTTTAATCAATGTAAGTTTTTATTGTTGAATATTCCTGTGAATAGGATAAGTTCTTTTGATGAAATTGATTCGATTGATGAAGCTGCTGAGAAATTAGATCGATCTTTGGAAGGAAGGGGGACAGGAGTTTATGAAATCCCTCCAGAAGTCGAATTTTGGGGACATTGTTCGAATTTACAAGTTTGGGCAGAGATGGATTATGATACCAGGATATTACATAGAAATATCGCATTTCCCCTATTAGAAAAGCTATCGGAGGTAGGAGATCCAAAAGCGAGAAAAGTCTTAAAAAAAGAAATCATAAAAAGGTTATCTGACGGTTATGATATAGTAAAAAATTACTTAATTGAAGAGGGTTATCTCGATCTGTTAACTAATTTTAAAGAATTTTCTAAAGATGAGGTAATTGAATTATTATTTGACAAAAATTATGATTTCAACAGCTCCATAAAGAGATTTTTAAAAATGGGATTAAATTCTGGGCAGATAATACTTAACCTACTTGGAAGGATTCCAGGAGGATTAATAAAAGATACTGAAGACCTTCCACAGAAACTCTATAAAAAAGGTATTCTTAAAATTTTTCTTTACGGAAATAAGGAGATAAGGGAATATTTAACTCCTCGTGCTGGTTCTGGTCAATTTGATTATTTACATTTTGCGTATCGAGACACCGAAGGATATATATCATTAATAAAGGAAATATTTCACTTAAAGGATATTAATGCTTTAAGATTTCTATATTCACATAATTATCTATACTTAATGTCATATTTACATGAGGATGTACTAAGAGAACTCATATTTGATTCAAACTATAATTATCAAGATTTTTTTAAGAGAATTATTCAAAATGAATCTGATTTTAGAATCGGACTTAACGATTTCATTAAGGAACTTGCAAAAAAAGGTGATGCTCGGGCGAAAGATATCCTCAAAAAAGAGATTAAGAATCGGCTTAAAGATTCAAATTTAGATGATCTATGGTATCTAATAAAACCTGAAGATTTAGATGATTATTCTAATGATGAATTAAAACTTATTTCATTTAAATCATTAGAAGATCAACATTTTCTTAATAAATTTACTCAAAGTCATTCCCTTTTTAAGTATTCATTTGATCTTTTAAAAAAATTTATAGAAAGAGGGTTTGAAAACGAGAGAAATTTATTAAAAAATATTTTTCTGAGAGAATTAGACAAAAAAAATTCTATACTTTTAAAGAAGTTAATTTCAGGAGGTTACATGGAATATTTAAATGAGAATGATAAGAAAGAGATTGTGGAGTATCTTATTTCTATAGGTAACTTAAATGTTTTCTTGGAACTTGATAATAGGTATTATATTAAATTAATTGATTATGAAAATGAATTATTAACACCAAATACAAAACTCAACATGAGGTTATTGGAAGCTCTTAATAATCCTGAATATATTGATTTCGGATTTAGGTTGTTGGAATGGTTCGCTGAGAAAGGGACTAAAAATGCTAAAAAATTTCTAAAAAACCAAATATTAAAATGGATTAAGACAGGACCTCCAGAAATCCTTTCATTTTTAAAAGATAAATATCAACTTCGTGAGTATTTTCATGTTAATTCCATTAAATCTTTCATAGAAGATAATGATTCACAGTTCTTGTATCATATCAAGCAAGGTTTAACTCATAAAATATACTATGTTAGAAAGAACTGTTTTGAGTTGTTTGAAATAGCTTTAAAGCATTTAAATCAAAATGATAGGAATAGTTTTATCACCGTTTTTAACCAGAAAATAATATATCACGAAAAAAAAATGCCAGATACTGCATTCCAAGGAATTCAAGGACTATTAATGCTTGGCGCGTTTCATGAAATACGCAACTTTCTAAAGTCAAAAGGATACTATGAGGAGTATAAATTAAGATCAATATCAAATCAGGTGAGAAATTACAGTCCTTTTCCATCAAGATATCAATCAGATTATGATCAATATGAAGAAGAGGATGATTTTATGTTTCATACATTACAGTTTTTAATTTTCTTTATAGATTCGAGGGAAAGTCTACCTAATAAAATAATTAAAGATGAAGAATTCAATGCACTTCATAAATTTATAAGAAAAGCTGGAGAGTTTATAAATACGTCTTATATCCTAAATAATTTTAATGATAAAATTACTAATCGTCTAGAAGATTATTTAGTTAAGAAACTCAGTGTCGAAAGAGATCCTCAATCTTTTAGGAAAATTTTGGAATTTATAGAATATTATTTCATTTCCGTAGAACACCTAAATACTAAAGACTTCCTCTTTAAAGTACTGGATAAATATACTATTTTTAAAAAAACAAATAAAAAATATAATATGGATGGAATTTTTATTAATTACATTTACAACATTCACAAAAGGCTTGGAGATGATTTATTAGAGGTTCTAATGAAGATTTTTGATGAAGATTTTAGTATTATAGGGTCCTACATTGATACTAGTCTAAATCCTGAATATGATATTTCTGAGGAGACACGAGAAATTGCGTTTAAAACTTTAGTTTTATTGGTAAAAAGTAGGAATAACAAAATATTATCCACACTTCTTAACGAAAATGTGTTAGTATACGTGGATCAAGAGTGGTTACTTAAAGTATTTAATGAAGTGGAAGAACAGGACTTAGAATTCTTTTTTTATGGAATGTCCAATATAGATGACAAACACTATCATTATTATGAGGAAATTGGTGATCAGACATATCTAGTCTCTCGTTTGATAGAATCGTTAAATAAACGAAAACAACAAGAAAAGAGAAATTTCATCAACGAAATTATAAGAGTTGTTATTTCAAAATTTCCAGATTTATTTGAATTTTTGGTAGAATCTGAATTATTCAAAGAAATAACAAATCAAAAATTTCAAACATTGCTTAAATCTTCTAATAATCAATTTATCAAATCCATATTGAAATATATGAAAAAACATGTTTGGAGAAATGAAAAATTTGATAAATTGTATCATGATATTTTCAACGATAACTTATCTAAATCCTTGAATCACGTTATTCATGGATTACAAGATATCTTTTTAGATATGCTATATCATTTTGATACAGAATTCTACAATATTGTTCCACATATAAAATTTTATAAGAAGTTTGGTGAAAATGCTTTTGATATGACATTTAAGAAAATAAAGAAATGGCTAAATGATGAGGAATATCCTCACTATAATTTGTTTACAATGTTAATCAACAATGACTTCTTAGAGATAGTGGATAAAGGATCTTGTTTAAAAAAATTAAAGGAGATTTCAAACGAACTTATTGCTTATTTAAAGTATAAATTTGAATCTGAATCATATAGAACAGGNNCTTACCTTAATAAAGATATACTTTTATACATCTGATGATAACTTTATTCTCAGTCTCTTAAAAGAGCTTTCCACAAAACTCCGTGAAAATGTTAAAAACTCCATATTAAATCTTATTGAATCAAATGAACGTAAGAATAATACATATTATAAACAATTAGATTCAAAGCTTGAAGCTACAGCTTTAAAATTGGTTAAATTAATCGAAGTAGAATTAGATGTAGAAGAATTAAAATATGTTACGATTAAAAATAAAAAACATTATATGATTAACAAACGACTAGATTTATCTAATAAAGAAATATACGACATTGAGGAAATTGAAGGCCTTGAATTACTTTCAGAATTAAAAGATTTGGATTTAAGTAGCAATTTTTTAACAGAAATAAAAGGCTTTGACTCCCTTGTCAATCTTGAATCCTTAAATTTAGATGCCACATTAAATGAATATACGAAGGTGGTCTCTGAGATAAAAGGATTAGAGAAACTAATAAATTTAAAAAACCTATCTCTTCAGTTCCAGAAAATTTCTGAAATTAATGGGCTGAAAAATCTTACAGCATTAGAGAGACTGATGTTAAATTATAATAGAATTACAGAAATAAAAAATCTGGAAAATTTAAAGAAATTACATGTTTTAAGTCTGGAAAATAATAATATTTCAGAAATTAATGGACTGGAAAACCTAAAGGATCTAGTTTATTTAAATTTGGGTAGTAATCGAATAAAAGAGATCAAAGGTCTTGATAATTTAAAAAATTTGGAATCGCTTTGGTTATCAAGTAATGAATTAAGTGAATTAAAAGGTCTCGAAAACTTATATAACTTGCAAAGAATAAGTGTAGAGCGACAAAGACCTGGTTATAGTGATCGACTCTCTCTCGATAAATCTAAGAGTTATTATTATGAGAATGGACCAAAATATGTTGTGCATTGCCTTAAAAAAATTAATAAAAAGATAAAGGGAACAATTAACTGTCCTAACCCTGACTGTGATGCAATTGTATATTCCGTATGGGATCATTGTCCAATATGCTATAAACCGATTAAAATGGAAAACAAATCATGAGAAATTCAAGGTTAATGATTATATTACATTGAAGTTGGAAGGTATGAAATATGGAAGAAATCTTTGATTTAATTGATATTATAAGGGAACACACAGGATTTAAACTTCTTAATCAAGTTAAAGTGTTATTAAAAGAAGGAGAAACCTATGATATAAAAGATTTACATAAAAATATAGAAGATCTAGCAAATTTATCAGCAGATAAGTCTAATTATCTCAATGAAATTTTTTTAGAACTAAATAATTTATTTAGATCTGTCCTTTTAGGATACTTTGCTGAAACTTCAACCATAATTCTCAAACAGATTAATTTAATACTTGAGACTGTCTCTCTTTTAAATTATGTAATCACTCGTGAAATCGAGGAATCTTACCAAAATAAAAGGTTTTATTACAAATGGTTCTTCGGACTTAGTTATAGTGATCTCTATGGTACAATATTCTTAAGTATTTCAAATCAAAGACTACTAATTAATATTCCACATCATATAAAAAATGGAGAGATATTAGAGGAAATTAACAAAAATAATATAAATTTTGTATTAAATCACAATAAAATATTAAAAGACCATGCTATTCAAAAACAATGGTTTAAGAGTTTCCTGAAAGAATACTTTCTAGCTGATAATATTCTTAAATTAGCAAATGATTTAGAAAAAATTTCAGAAAAAGAAAAGGTCTTAAATGTAAATGATATAGTGGAATTTAGAGGTGCTAAAATACCAGGATTCGAAGCTGATATTCTAAAAGAAATTGAGCTTTATTCTATTGAGAAGTTTAATCAAGAGATGGTATTTTCTATCGAAAAGGTAATTTGTGATTTTATGTGGGGAGTGGAGGAAATTGCTAAGATATGGAAAATGAACAATGAAGAAAAAAAGATATACCAAAAAAACTATGCCGAATTAAAAAATCAAGGTTCAATGAATTTTATTACAGAAAATAACCGAATTTCTGGACTTTCATTGAAAGATGGAGTTTACAAGCTTCCTAAGGCGATAGGGAAATTGACAGCTCTTAAAGAACTGTATATAAATGGACCAGAAGATGTGCCAAATATTTTAGGTAATCTAAAGATAAATAAAATACCTAATTCAATTGGCCAACTTACTCTTATGGAGATTTTAGTTATAGCCTACACTTGTATTGATGGCATTCCTAATTCGATTGAAAATCTCACTAATCTATACCACCTAAATCTAGAAGGAAATTACATGAAAAACTTTCCCAAATCTATTTCTAATCTAGAGAATTTAAAATTCCTCAATTTAAGGTATAACGAGTTCTCAGAATCACCAAAGTCATTGGAGAAACTTAAATCTTTGGTCACGTTAGATATGGAAGCAAGTTTCGATATAAATATTGAAATGATAATAGATCTTAAGGGATTAAATTCCATTGAGTATCTTAACCTTGGTCATAACAATATTACTGAAATTAAGAATTTGAAAGATCTAAACCAACTTAAATTAATCAATTTGTTGGGTAATGAAACGGAAGAGATTAAAGGACTTGAAAATTATTCAGGGCGTCTAATTATTTAGTTGATATTGAATTTTCGTCTATATATAAAGCCCTTTACTTCTCAGCTCTATATATTTCTCTTGATCTGTGTCTTTACTTTCCAAATTATACTTGATATTATTTATCATATCAATTGTGGCACTAAGAGCAATGTCTTCAAATGCTGGGAGTTGTAAATTAGTGCTAGACTGTAGATCATAAGGAAAAAACCAGAAAAATCAAACAGTGAAGTAATTAAAATAATTTTTATTTTTATATATCCTTTAGAATTATAAGACAGAAATTAAAAGAACAAAATTGCAGTAGTGATGATTTATTGAGTCAAAAACGCTATGAGTATTCTTTATGGGTTCATTGGAAACAAGGGGATGATTTAGCTCAATATTTAAGCCAACTTAACAATGATGCTAAAAAGGCATTGCTGGCTTGGTCTCAAAGTTTTCGCGATAGTGCCAAAAAAGTTAGAGCAATTGCTAAAATGTTTCAAGGAAAAAAATTAAAAATTTGCGCAGATACACATGGAATTTATTTAAGTGGTGATATTGATACTCTGGAGGAAGCAGTAAAGAGAAAGCTTCTTAATAAACTTGAAAAAGAGGATGATTGATGAAAAGGATGACAGCAATAAATCAACTTACAACAATACTTCAAAAGGGAGAGATTAGCTCAGAAATTATAAAAAAATTAATTAAGTTACTAGAAATTACGGATGCGAATGATATTGAAGACAATATCAGACAAGATATCTTGGTTCCATTCATCAAAAAGTTAATAATTGGATATCCCGAATTGCGAGATTTATTATTCAAATTTTTCGAAGCTCAAATAGAAAGAAGAAATGTTGCGGTTGTTGAATTTTTGTTAACTACAGTAATAAGTAATTTAGATCAAGTTGAGTTTAAAACTTTTTTTGGAGGATGTATGCAAGAGTTATTTGAGATATTATATAATTTAGATGAAGTATCTCTATTTGATTTAATATGGAATCAAGATTTCGCAAATCAAGTAGGAGAGACTTTTACTCCATTCATAAGAGAAAATATTATTCGTGCCCTCGAAAATAATAATTATAATAAGTTTCTAACCTATTATTTTAAATTTTCTTATTCTGAACTTTTTCATAAAGACGATAAATTACTTCAGGCTAAAATCCAAAATGTAAAAATTACTCCTGAGATAATTAAAGCATTAGTTGAATCTTTTAAAGAAAATCATTTTACCGATTTCTATTCTGATAAAGAGGATCCATTAGCTCCAGTTAGATTAAGAATAACTGATGAAGGACTAAAGAATAACATTATCATGCCCTTAATTAAAAAAACAATGACAAATGATTTAAAATATAAGAAGTTGTTTTTCGATGAAATTGAAAGGCATGAAGTAGAGAGTACATTATTTGAAATTATTTTAAGTAATTTAGATGAAACTGAGTTTAAATCCTATTTTGGAGATTCCTTACAAAGATTCTTCAATATACTACATAAAATAGTCAATTCCAGGTATGACACGGATTTCTGGTATGATTTATTTTTGAAACCTATAGGTAAATCCATATCACCATTTCTTAGGCAGAAAATTTTAAAAATTATAGAAAAAAAAGAAATAGTCGAATTAATTACTCTTTATCACGCATATAATTATTTTGAACCTTTAAATGAGCAAGATGCGATTTTTTTGTTTAAAGAAACAAATTTAGTAGAGTTTCTATTCACAAATTTCGCAAATGAAAATAGTGTTGATAATAATCCTGATCTGAAAGATATTTTTTATGAGTTTGGATTACATTTTTCTAAGGAAATAGATAATTGGATTAAACCTTATATTACCAAAAACTTAAGATCAATCATTACAAAGAGAGATTACAAGCTGAATAGAGCATTAGTCCATTTAGATTTCATAAGATTTTTAGATGAGGAAGAGAGAAAAGCCCTTTTTATAGATTATGATTATACATTATTTGTCCACTGGAAACAAGGAGATGATTTAGCATATCATATTGAAGATCAGAAAGGAGACGCGGTAAAAGCATTATTATCATGGGCTAATGAATTAGAGGGCAGTGCGAAATTGTTAGAAAGATTGGTAAATATGTTTAAAGGTAAAAATTTGGAGGTAATTGATGCTCAAGTCCATCATATTTCATTAGGTGGAGATATGGAAACTTTAGAACTAGCTGTGAAAGAAAATCTTCTAAGTAAAGACAAAATAGATATCTATTATGATTGAATGACCAAAAATATATTTATGGATTTAAGCACATTAATTGTGGTTGAATTATGAAAGTCCTTCTAGAGAATATCAAAGAGATTGAAAATGAAAATATTCTTATAACAATTCGACTGGTTAGCGGGCAAGCTATTACGCTAGAATCAAAATTATATAAAGATGGAGATATAAAGGATTTTATTGGAAAAGAAATTGATGTTCTACTCTCTGGTTTTCGCTCTCCGATAACGGAATATAGATTAATGCCCGAAAACGACACCCCCTTTGAACTGGAGGGAAAATACTATCAGTTTGATCTGATTAAAGAATGGGAACGTAAAATGCAGGAAAAAATAAAAAAGAGTAAACCTAAGGCGATTTCTTTGAAAAAGTTAGGGAATTCGGCTCTTATAATAGAGGGAACATATATCCCAAAATATTTCCTTGATCCTAAATGGAAGGATAGAGAATTATGCCGTATACCAGATGGTGGTCCTGCTTTTGATACTGATGATGGAATAATTTTATTATCACCTTTCCATCTAGAACCAAAAATTCCATTAGAAGACTTTCCAAAACGATTTAAAATGTTCCTAACACTCAGACTCGTAGATTGGTTGGTAGAGGGGCATGAGAGGAAATTACTAGAGAGAAAACCTATTTATGAGAATACTGACAAAACTTTTAGAATATTTATCAAAAATGTCAGATCAGTCTCACCGAGTGTATTTGCGGGGTATATTGAAATTTATCTAGGAGATTATTGTCTCATTTATGAGCCTTTTCCCGTTATACATTTAGACGCTCTTGTAAAAGCTATTACAGAAGATATTATCTCAGA
>JABAHP010001015.1_pt2 | contig 18335 bp, 19 predicted proteins | sample 7062081 | NCBI WGS metagenome assembly JABAHP01 (sample SAMN14534357, study PRJNA622989) | marine sediment metagenome | biome: marine biome [ENVO:00000428]; feature: marine pelagic biome [ENVO:01000023]; material: deep marine sediment [ENVO:00002113] | place: India: Gulf of Kutch | collected...
GCATTTCAACAGAGGTTGTCATGGTGGTTGCTAACCAACCAGGTTATGAACACACTTTTGGAACCAGCTATACTTATACTGCAGACTCCTGGAATTGGCGTTGTCGTTGGTAATGTAAAATCTTGTACGAAACTCATACCAAAAAAATAAATATTTTTTTTTTAATTTTTTCCCTTTTTTCTATTATGTTTGTCTTATAGACTTGAATTTTTAAAGAATGCAGCATTACCTGTAATTAGATAGGCAGAAATTAACCTAAAATATATTAATGGCAAATCAGTTTGGATAATCAAGAGTCTAAAATTCAAAAAAAATTATCTGAATTAAGAGCAGATAATTTATCTGGAGCAAGAGAATTGGTATTTAAGGCTATGGACATCCTGAAATCTAAGTTAAAACTAATTCAAGATCCAAATAGAAACATTAAAGAAGTAATATTTGATTTAGCAAAAGAAATTATTAATTCACGTCCCAGTATGGCTCCTCTTATTAATACAATTGGCTTTGTTCTTAAAAATTCTAAAAATCTTACTAAAAGAAGCATTACTGAAAATTTGATTCAATTTGAAAAAACTCAAATTGATAGGAACAAGAGCTTAGAAGATAATTTCTTTAAATTCTTAAGTTCAAATTTAAAAACTCATTGTTCCTTAATGCTTATTTCATATAGCTCTACAATAATTAATCTTTTAAAGAAATTTAATAATTTTAATATTGAATTATATATCCTCGAATCGCGACCTTTATTGGAAGGGAGAAAGACTGCAGAAATTTTATCACAATACTTTAAGACTCATCTCATAATTGATGCGGCTATCGGGAAATTTATTGAACAAGTTGATTTTGTATTAATCGGAGTTGATAGCATCCTAAAGGATGGATCGATTGTTAATAAAATTGGAACATTTCCTTTAGCAGTATTAGCTAATACAAGAAATAAAAAAGTATATGCGGTATGTGATTCATTTAAGTATAATTTAAGAAATCATTTCGGAGAACCTATTTTGATTGAAAAGAAACCCTCAGAAGAAATTTATGACCATGATCGTAAGAATGACTTTTTAGAAGTTCACAATTATTATTTCGATATTACGCCCCCTAATTATGTCACTAAGATTATTTCTAATTTAGGGATATTGAATATTCAAGATTTTCTGAAAGAAGTAAAGCAAGAATTGCCTATCGAGTGGTTTAAATATTTTTTAGATAATAAAATGACATGGTATTAAAATCTAAAATGGATCTTCAAGAATTAAATACTAAAGAAATAGGCAGAAAAATTTCTAATCAGGTACCAAATGTTGAGAATGCGTACCGAATTACTGAAAAACTTGCTTTCCCTAGGCTAGTTAGTTCAAAGGGAGAACAAAAAGCGATCCAACTTATAATTGATGAATACGAAAATATTGGATATAAAACTATCAATCGTGAGAGTTTTAAAACATCGTTTTACAATTGGATTATCTTAAGATACGCATTTCTACCACTTGGAATTAGTGTAATTATCTTGTCCATTATTGCTTTCATTAATCCTTGGTTTACTCTTGGATTAATTGTTCTAAATATATATTTTGCTTCAAAAATCCTTAACCTTGCGACATCGGATAGGATCCATTTATTAAAAAATAAAGAAAAGAATTATGATACAGAAAATATCCATGTTAATCTTAAAAGCGAGAATTCGAAAGGTTGTATAGTTTTTCTAGGGCATTGGGATACTAAATCACAAACATTTCCGTCTACCATTAGAATTTTACTTATATTAATTGCACTGGTTAGCTTTGTCATATTGGTGATCTTATATTTTATTTTTGCTATTATAGATTTAATATTTCAGTTAAATAATCAAGTAATTTACTTAATTCTGTTTTATTTTGGGGTTGCTTTTGCGATTATTGCAAATCTGAATTATTTCAACAAAACTGGAAATAAGTCTCCAGGAGCTTATGATAACGCTGCGGCAGTAGGAGTTATTATTGAACTTGCTAGTTACTTTAAAAAAAATCGTGTAGAGAACCTTGATCTTATATTTTTGAATACGAGTTCTGAAGAATTAAATTTAGGTGGAGCAAAATTCTTCATAAAAAATCATAGAAATGAATTTGATAGAGAAAGAACTTATTTTATTAATCTTGATTTAATTGGTGGAAATGATTTTATTAGATTAATAACCTCATATGGGATTCCTAGAAAAATCTCATCCAAGAAGTTATATGGTTTAATTATAGAAAGTGGTATAAATTTAGGGATTAAAATTAAAGATCTTTATATTCCAACAGGTGCGTGGTCTGACTTTATCCCAATTGTGGAAGAAGGTTTTGAAGCTTGTTGGATTGGGTCTCAACCAGGATTAAAACTAGTCCATACTCCTAAGGATAATATGAATTTAGTCTCAAAAGAAGGATTAAGAAATGTCCTTCTTTTATGTATAGATATTGTGAATAAAATAAATAATGAATTGAATTAGTACTTCAATTATTAAATATAATTCTCTTATTTTTGATAATGAATCTATTAGAAAGGTTTAAGAAATAATAAGCATAACTTAATTTTTACTCAAAGATTTATTTAAGTGAAATTGATTTTAATAAAAAAAATTGAGTTATTTTATGATGTTAACTCCAGAACAAATGAAAGAAATTCTTAAAGAAAATGTAATCAATCTTAGATTTCACGCTCGTGGTGGTCAAGGAGGAGTTACTGCTTCTAATCTCTGCGTTGAAGCTTTTTATGGGTATGGTGTTTGTCAACCCTTATTTGGAGCAGAACGTATGGGATCTCCTACGGAGAGTTATGTTAGACTTAGCGCAGATGAAGAGTTGGTAAGAACTAATGAGCAAGTTTATGCTCCTCATGCTGTTTCTGTATTGGATCCCTCTCTTTTAGGAGAAGTTGATGTAATTGCAGGTATCCCACCTGGTGGTTGGTTAATTATCAATACTACATTGGATCAAGTCTCAATTCAGGAAGTTATTGGTCGAAAAGATATAAATATAGCAACCATAGATGCATTAAACATAGCAATGGAAATTCTTGGAAGAAATATTACAAATACTATTATTCTGGGTGCTTTACTAAGAGTGATGCCAATTTTTTCTATTGAGGCATTAGCAGATGCAATAATGCGTCGATTTAAAGGTGAAATTGCAGGGAAAAATGTTGCTGCTATAAAGAGAGCTTTTGAAGAAACTTGTATCTATGAAACACCAGAAGCTCCTAATATAGATTTTAGTATTGACACAAAAGTTCCTTGGCAACAAGTATATCCTGGGTTACCAGGATTTAAAGAAATAGATGACGCGGGAGTATGGTATTGTGACGAAGATGTTATAGAAATTGGAAGTAAACAGGTAAATACAGGTTCTTGGGGTGAATGGGATATGATTTGGGATGAAGAAAAATGTACTGATTGTGCTCAATGTTGGTATATTTGCCCTGATTTCGCAATTATTAGAGAAAAAGGCGAAGGTGGATTATGGCACATGAAAGGTATTGACCAGTCTCATTGCAAATCATGTCAAAACTGTTTGGAGATTTGTCCTGTACAAGCAATTACTAAAAGACTAAAACAAGGTCCGGCTGCATGTGCCGTACCTGAATAATGGAGGGTATAATATGAGTATAGAACCAATGAGAATATTTTTTAAAGAAATTAAAGAACCTATAGAAACAACTATGATAGGAAATTATGCTGTTGCTGGAGGAGTGACTCAAACAGATCCTGATGTTATTTGTGCATTTCCTATTACTCCTCAAACTCAATCTGTCGAAGGATTATCTGATGTTGTTCATCACGGTCGATTAAAAGCAGCCTTTGTAAATGTAGAATCTGAATTAGCTGCTATAAGTTTTTCAACAGCTGCATGTGCAGCAGGAGCAAGATCTTTTACTGCTACCGCAAGTCAAGGTTATTTATTAATGACTGAAGCACTTCCAATGGCGGTAGGTTGGAGATTACCTCTAACAATGATGATTTCTGCACGAGCTTTTAACTCACCGAATTTATCTATTTGGAATTCTTGGGAGTATACACAAGTTAATTCTGAACTTGGTTGGAACATAATTGTGTCTGAAAATGTCCAAGAAACATATGACGCTGCAATTTTAGCTGTTATGATTTCAGAAGAATCTCTATTTCCAACTATATTTGTGCATGATGGTTTTATAATATCTCATTCAGTTCAAAAATTAACATTAATTCCAGATGAAACTGTTAAAAGAATGACGCCTAAAAAACCAAGACACACTATTGATCCATCAAAACCAGGAACTTGGGGAGGAATTGTAACCCCTTCCTATTTTATGGAAGGAAGGGCAAAACTAGAAGAAGCTAAACAACCAGTTCTAGGTCAAATGGCAAATGTATTCAAAAAATTCAAAACTGAGACGGGAAGAGATTATAAACTGATTGAAACCTATAATTTAGACAACTCATCCAAAACCGCTTTTTGTACCATGGGTTCAGTAAGCGGAAATATTATTAGTTGGATGACAAAAAATAAAGATATTGGCTTAATTAAAATCAGAGCATATCGTCCATTTCCATATCAAGAATTACGTAGGATAGTAGAAGAATATAATTTAGAAAAATTAATTCTTCTAGAAAAGAGTGATTCCTTGAATGGTCTGTTGCCACCATTCTCAATGTCGGTTGCTTCTGCCTTATATCCATTAGGAACTCTTTTTAGAAGCTTTATTGTCGGTTTAGGAGGAAGAGATGTTACTCGAGATGAATTTGACATAGCAAAAAAGAAAATGGAATCGGTAACAGATATGAAAGGACAATTGTATCAATATCTAGGTGTTAGAGAAACTAAACAAAAAATTTCAGGGGTGAATCAATAGATGTCAAAACCAGAGAGAAATATTATCAATTTTGATGATATTTTAGCCAGAGACGAAAAATGTAATGTTTTATTCTTCAACTATGATAATGAAGCTTTTATGAACACTGGAATCCAAGAAAGTGGAGGTACACCTCCTTATGCATCTACAACCACGGGTCCTGCAGGAGAAAAAATTCCGGGTAAAGTAGGTGTAAAACAGGATTTAGTGACTCCATTTGCTTTCTTTGGGACAAAGAAACTTTTCTTAGCCACAGTCAATCCAGCATATCCAAATGATTTTATGGGGAAAGTAGCAGATGCACTTAAATCAAATGGCTCTGCCTTTATCCAAGCTTATTCTGATTGTATGAGAGGTTGGAGACATGGAGCCTCCGACGCCTTGAGAATTTCCAAATTAGCAACGGATTGTGGATATTGGCCACTTTATACTGTTAGAGTTGAGGATGGGGTTCCAACTTTTACATATTATCGTGGATTAGATATTGATAAGGATAAATTTGTTGAGTACCTTAAATCTATGGGCAAGTTTAGACATTTATTTAAACCCAAGTTTATGGAAAAAGAAATCGACGAAATTATTTACTTAACAGAACAGCGCAACAATAAATTAAAAGGTTTAATAGAAAAATTTGGTGGTGAAAAACTCGTGGATGTATACAGAGTTAATAGAAAAAAGCTGCAACCTCAAGTTCATTTACAACCGGGTCATGGACTATGTCCAGGTTGCGGTGCAGGGATGGTTTTAAACCAAATAGCAACTGCTGCTACTGCTGTTGCTGATAAGAACATAATTTACGTTAATAATACAAGTTGTTCAGAAGTATCAACTTCTAAAGACAACGTTACTTCTTGGAATGTCCCATGGGTTCACCATTTGTTTGAATCTGGTGCTACAGTTGCTGAAGCTATCTCAACTGCGAAAAAAATTATGAAAACGAAAGATCTCTATAATCAAGAAATTCCTTGGATTATCCATATCGGAGGAGACGGCTCTACATATGACATTGGCTTTCAGTTTCTCAAAGCAGCCCTTATTAGAACGAGTAGTTTTGTAGAAATGAATGAATATTTAAAAAATCAAAAATAAAATTTGCTTTATTACTTTTTTCTTTTTATTTATTCCAGTTTTCTTCTATTTTCAGAGACAATTTCCTTTTATGTAGTGGGTGATATAATTTCCAACTTTGGCAAGCATTACAAAATTTCATTCTTTTAACCAAAGTTCTTATGAATTTCGAATCTAATTCATTTGTTTCAGAGTAATGGTAAATAAATTAAAAAAAAAATTCACAAAACGATTTTTTAAAATCTTTTAATAACGAGTTGTTAGCTTTTTTAAATTTGGGATATTCAAACCATTTAAAATATTGTTTAAAAGCACTAGAATTGTTAGTATTATTAAAATAATTATTCAGAGAATCTCCATATTCATATAACTTCATACTGTTCATTTCAGCAATATCACTTGTTTCAAAAATTGATACAATTGTGGAATTTAACATTTTTTTAGGTTCCTCTTCATTTTATTATGTTTTCAATTTACTAAGTAATATGCGCTTTTAAGGCATTTCTCGGCGTTTTTTACAATTGAATTTATTATGTCTGAAACACTCTCGATTTCTTCCACCAAGCCACAACTTTGCCCTAAGAGAATAATTCCATTATCAACATCTCCATTATAAGCTTTTTCTAACTTTAACACACCGTCTCTAATTACTGACATAGAAGTTTCTTCTGCTCGTTTTTCTTCTTTACTTAAAACAACTGTAGCACTTTGAGCATAATCGTTTTTTAGTACTCGTGCAGGGCCAAAAACACCTGTAACCATTTTAATATCATCTATTGTAGCTTTTTTAACTTCATTTTTATAATTATCATGAAATTCACATTCTTTTGAGGCTATGAGTCTTGTTCCCATTGCTATTGCCCCTGCGCCCATAGCTAAAGCTGAAGCTAGTCCTTCTCCAGTAGCATAACCACCACAAGCAATAATAGGGACTTCCGGTAGTTCTTGTTTTATTTGCTGTAAGAGGACTAATGTGCTGGCACTTTCATACGATTGATGCCCTCCACCTTCATGTCCAGTTGCAACTATTCCATCAACACCATCTTTTATCACTTTTTTTGCTAATTTTAAAGAAGGAACAACATGGAAATTTTGGATATTCGTACTTTCTTTTAGCTCTTTGTAATATTTATTGTAGAGAATTTTTGGAGATCCTGCACTAGTAATTATGTAATTACATTGATCTTTGATTTTGGGATTATTCATAATAAATCTAGGAATTTGCCTACATAATTTAATTGCATCAGGTTGTAGTGCAGCTGTCCTAATATTAACTCCAAAAGGCTTATCAGTATACTCAACTACAGTTTTCATACTTTCTTTAATTTGATTTAAAGTGATACCTTCGCTTAATGTTACATGGCTTAGAACTCCTAAGCCTCCTGCCTCTGAGACTGCAATTGTTAGATTTGTTGTATAGAACGGTCCCATGGGTGCAGCAACTATTGGATGTTTAATACCTAACATTTCAGTTATGTTTGTTTTTATAACCATTTTTTCCGACCTTTTTTATTAAAAATTTTTTAATTTTTTATTAAATGAACATCTATTCAGTGTAATATTTATTTGACTTAATAGATATTTAGTTGAATTATCAGCATCATATATAAGTTTAACCAAATCGCCAATATTAGTATAAAGCGTATATTCAATATGATTTTTATAAGGAATCTTAAAGCTATAAAGAAATTTTTAGAAGAAATTAAATTTTTGAATGAATCGTCATTCAAAATTAAAGTAGAAATAGTATTTGGTTTAATCCGTTTTATTAAAAAAAGTAATCCAAATTAATATCTCAATTATCATAAATAAATTCATTAAATTTTTTATTTCTAAAAATTTATGTTTTTCCATGACAGTCCTTATCGAAATTGATTATCCTGTTTATACAATTATTTTAAATAATCCAGAAGTTAAGAATGCTGTAGATGGCCCCACGGCAAAAGAACTTGCTATGGCTTTTCGAAAATTTGAAAACGATGAAAAAGCAGAAATTGCAGTTTTACATGGTGCTAATGGAACATTTTGTTCAGGAGCGAACTTAAAATCAATAAGCGAAGGTTATGGAAATCGAATAAAAACACAAGGGGATGGCCCTATGGGTCCAACAAGGATGAAATTGTCGAAACCTGTAATCGCAGCTATCGCAGGATATGCGGTTGCTGGAGGTCTTGAATTAGCACTATGGTGTGATCTCAGAGTTGTAGAAAAAACTGCAATATTTGGTGTGTTCTGTCGTAGGTTTGGTGTACCCTTAATTGATGGTGGAACAGTTCGTCTACCTCGACTCATTGGTTTAAGTAGGGCACTTGATATGATCCTAACTGGTCGCCCTGTTACTGCTGATGAAGCATACGCATGGGGATTAGCTAATCGAATTGTTGAGGATGGTACATCTAGGGATGAGGCAGAAAAATTGGGGAGAAAAATAGCTAAATTTCCAAAATTTTGCATGAGAAATGATAGGCTATCTACTTATAATCAATTTGGTTTAAATTTAGATGATGCTATGTCAAATGAATTTGAATATGGTTTAAATACTTTAGAGCAGGGTGAATTTCTTAAAGGTAGCAAGGAATTTTCACAAGGAAAGGGGAAACATGGAACCTTTAATGAATAAGAAATTGTTTTAAGTATTTTATAACTATTTATTTTGATGATAAAATGATAAGATTTGAAGAGTTAAGAGTTAAAACTACAGAACGGGAAATTTTAATTGATATTACTAATGAAATAAGTAGCATAATTAGGAAATATAATATAAAGGAAGGGGTATGTCGAGTATTTATACCACATACTACAGCGGGAGTAACTATTAATGAAAATGCAGATCCTTCTGTTATTAAAGATATCAGTAACTATCTAAGCAAACTTGTCCCCAAAGACAGAGGATTAGGATATTCTTACAAGCATGGTGAAGGAAATTCTGATGCTCATATTAAATGTACAATAACAGGTCATTCGGTTGATGTCTTAATACATGATAATAGACTAATGTTGGGGACTTGGCAAGGAATTATGTTCGCTGAATATGATGGACCACGAAATCGAAGATTATATGTGCAAATACAGGGAGATTAAAGAGTGTTAAGATTAACTTTTTAATCTTATCGTTAGTATCTTTTTACTTGGTAAAAGATCTGCTAAAATGGAAGAAATTAAATTGTTTAGGATTAATCTAAAGCCTTAATTATTGCTGCTCTTGCTAATAATCTAGTAGAATCCAACGTAGGTAGAGGACAATCATCAGGGTTAATAAGCAGAGGTATTTCTGTGCATCCAAGAACTACAGCATTACATCCATTTTTTGCTAGTTTCTGAATTATTTTATTGAACTCTTTTCTAGATTCTTCTGAGAAGATTCCATTTACTAATTCCTCAAAAATAATCCGATCAACTTTTTCTTGATCAGATCCCTCTGGAATCTCACTAGTTATTCTATACTTTTTGAGAATATCAGGATAAACTTGAGAATTCATAAGATATTTAGTACCTAAAATACCTAGATGTTTATGTCTCTTTTGTTTAGCTTCTTCTCCTACAACCTCAGCGATGTGTAGCCAAGGGATTGGTGATTTTGTAATCATCAAATTATAAGCTTGATGAATAGTATTATCAGGACAAATAGCAAAATCTGCTCCTGCTTTTGCAACAATTTTTGCTGAATTAAGCATTAATTCTGCTACTCCTTCCCAGTTTCCATTCCATATATGTTGCATATAATCTGCAAGAGGTGGAGTATGCATTGTTATTTCAGGGTGTCTATATTTAAATAGTTTTTCTTGAGCTTCAATACAAATTGTTTTATAACATAGTGCAGCACCTTCTGCGCTACAACCAATAATTCCGATATGTTTTACCATATTAAACACATTTTTGACATTTAAATTAGAAGATTTATTTTTCTATCTGGATACTCTTCCAGAAGTGTCTCCACCCATTAATTTAAGAACTTCATCTATTGTTACTAAATTAAAATCACCAGCTATTGTATGCTTTAAACAAGATGCGGCAATCGCAAAATTAAGAGCAGTTTGAAGATCTTCCTTGTATGTAAGTAATCCATATATCAATCCTCCCATAAAGGAATCCCCTCCACCTACTCTATCTACAATCGGAGTAATATCATATTGAGGTCCGGTAAAGATTTTATTCCCATCATATAAAAGTCCGGACCATGTATTATAACTTGCAGAAATTGATCCTCTAAGAGTTATTGCCACCTTTTTCAGGTTTGGATATAGTTTTTTAATTTCTTCAACAACGTATCGATAATTTGCAGCTTCAAGTTTCCCAGATGTAACATCTGTATCTGGAGCTTTAATATCTAAGACTTTTTCCGCATCTTCTTCATTTGCAATAACAATATCGCAATACTTCACCAATTCAGTCATTATTTGTTTTGGTTCTTTTCCATATTTCCAAAGTTTACTACGATAGTTAAGATCACATGATACAGTAATTTTTCTATCTTTCGCGGCCTTTAAAGCTTCAAGACAAATATCCGCTAAATTTTTTGAAATTGCGGGAGTAATTCCTGTCCAATGAAACCAAGAGGCTCCATCAAAAATTTGATTCCAATCAAAGTCTTCAGGTTCAGCCTCAGAAATTGCTGAGTGTGCTCGATCATATATTACCTTGCTCGGCCGGAAGGAAGTTCCCATTTCTAGATAATATATTCCCATTCTTTCCCCTCCCCTCACAATATTATTTGTATTAACCCCATACTTTCTGAGGAATTGAATACAAGCATCACCAATTTCATTTTTTGGTAATTTTGTGATATATTCAACAGGAATTCCATAATTGGATAAAGAGACAGCAACATTAGCCTCTCCTCCACCATATATAATGTCGAAAGCATTAGTCTGAATAAAACGTTTGAAATTGGGGGGAGATAATCTTAACATTATTTCTCCAAAGGTAACAACTTTTCCATTCATAATTATTACTTTTTTCTTGGAAAGACCTTAAAATTAATGAGGTTTTACTAAAAACTAATAAATTTTAATGATATCTTGAAATATATAAGCTTTTTATTTAAATTTATATATCATTTTAAAGAATTTTAATGGAAAAAGGAACTTATAAGTTTCCAATTAATTTAACTTGATAGATACTATCTTTCTTTATATGGATGAAAATTAATTGCTCCTCTTCATTTCTCTCATATTCCCCTTCAGAAAGCTCAACTTCATAACCTTTATTAAATTGAATCTTAGGCACATAGATTATCGTAGGAGCAGAAATGCTAGAATCTCCGTTAAATTCAAAATTAAAAGTTTCTTCTTTGTAGTTAAATTCCATTTTTAATGGTTTTCCAGCGCAATGAACAAAGTGTGGCCTGCAAAATCCCTCAATTGCTCTTCCACCACTATTAATATCTTTAAGATCTAATTGTTGGTCCTTACTGAATATTGAAAGATCCTCGAGATTCCATAAATCACCCCATTTGTTATTGTTATCAGCAGTGTAATTCCATTGAGTAGAATGCAGAAAATTCGTATCAAGAGCATTGTAATACATGGTTAGTAATTTTATGTGCTTATCCCATGCTGTTTCTGGTTCACTTTTGAATTTATAAAAAGCTTCTTTTTTATTAAGATCATAAGGTATTCCAAATTCCCCAATTAATGTTGGAATTCCTCCCTGAATATATTGGGCAATACTTTTAATATTAGCCAAATGACGTATAAACATTTCTTGAACATTTTTTTTCCCCATTACTACTTTTTCCTCCAATAAATCATAATTAACTTTTATCATAGACCGTTTAGTTACTAGAGTTACTCCATCATACCAGTGTCCCGCATGTACTACGTTTTTTGGTACATTAAATACTATTTTTTCACCCCTCAATATTCTAATGGGATGTGATTCGAAAAATATAATAGCATCAGGAATAATTTCCCTAATAGTTTTAGCATAAGCCTCAATAAATGGTGATAAGTAATCTTGATAGAAATTTACTTCTCTATTATGTTTTACGACGAAGTAATCATTATTTTGAATAATAGGATTTCCATTTCTATCTAAACCCCAAACTCCTTCCTTTTTCCATATATCTTCAGCACTTGTAAACCAGCAAGAAACCTTTCCTTTGTTTAATATTTCTTTTCTTGTTTCCTTAACTCCAAGTCTTTTTATCTCTTTATATCCTACTACTCGAGAATACCCATAACCTGTTAGCATTGCATCAATCGGTGTAAAAAAATAGCCTAAATCATCAGTAAGTTTTTCAGCACCAACGCCATCAACCCTTTTTTCAATCCATCCTTGTTCAGGTTCGTTCATGGTATCAAATCCAATAATATAAGGATTATCTTTTACTCGAAGGGCGACTTGTTTAATTGCATTAATATAATGTAATTGGAAATAGTCTTGGGCGTTCATTCCATCAATTTTACACGAAGGAGCAAAATCATTTCCTCCGAAGAATAAGGTCCACATTGTGCCATTGGCGAATCTAACTGCATTGCTTGACCAATGCATTTGAGGATATGAATCTGGATTATTAGGATTATATCGATATTGCATTATTAATGCTGCTTCTGTTTCATCAAACTTTGTAAAATCTAAACCAACTTTTTCAAATGTCCAACCTGGAGCACCATCTCCTCCAGTCATTCTACTCCAAACATCTTGATGAGGATCTATAAATGTATAAAACTCATAACTCTCAGCTATTTTTAATATTTCCTCAAGATAATCTAAATAATCTTTATCATACTCTCCAGGGTTTTTATGTTCTATTGCCTCCCAAGTAATTAAAAACCTCAGACAATTAAAGCCCCAGTGCTTTAATCGCTTAAAATGATCATCCGCTTCCTTTAATGGAAATGGTCTTCCAACAAATGAAACATCTTTATGATCACTAAAATTTGTCTTAATATGAGTTGCTCCATTAGGAGTAAATGGAACTTTGCTACTCCCCCCTAAGTTCACTCCTCTTAGTAATACTTTTCTGCCTTCTTCATCTATAAACCATTCATTATTTACGTGTAGCTTCAATTTATTCACAAAAATGTATTTGCTTCAAATGAGTTCTCATTCTAATTAATTTTAATAGTAATTTTTGTTTTTTAATTTTAAAGGATTTACCAAGAATATTAAACGTGAATACAATACCAAAATTAGCTATCATACCGGAACCTGTATCTTTAGCTTTCTCTTCTGGAAAATATATTCTTACGGAAAGAAGTATTATTTGTTATAATGAAAATTTGAGGAAATTAGCTAAATATTTAAGAGATCTACTTTATCCCGCCACTGGTTTTAATTTAGAAATTAAAGAATTTGATACCTCAACTAATAAAGAAAATTTTATTAATCTTATTTTAACTAATGAAGATACAACTGAGCCTGAAAGCTATAACCTTAAAGTATTACCAAATAAGATTAATATATCAGCTAATAATCCTGCAGGTATTTTTTATGGTATTCAAACACTCCGACAGCTTTTCCCAGTTGAAATTGAATGTGAAAGTATTGTTGATAGTTTCACTTGGGAGCTCCCTTGTTTAGAAATAGAGGATTTTCCTCGATTCAAATGGCGTGGGTATATGTTGGACGAAGCAAGACATTATCATGGTAAAGATGTTGTTAAAAGAATACTTGATTTATTATCACTTCTCAAGATGAATGTCTTCCATTGGCACTTAACTGATGATCAAGGGTGGAGAATTGAGATTAAAAAATATCCTAAACTTACAGAAATCGGCTCGAAGAGAGCAGAAACTCAGGTGGGTGGACGTCTAAGTAAAAAACGGGATGGTACTCCTCATGAAGGTTATTATTCTCAAGAAGATATCAAAGAAATTATTGAATATGCAAGGAATAGATTTATAACAATAATCCCTGAATTAGATTTTCCTGGACACTGCAAAGCTGCTTTAGCATCTTACTCGAATTTAGGATGCACAGGTCATCAACTTAAAGTATCTACTCATTGGGGTTTTCATAAAGATGTACTATGCATAGGAAAAGACGAAGTGTTCGAATTTTTGTATGATACTCTAAAAGAAATAATCGATCTTTTCCCTTCAAATATCATACATATAGGAGGAGATGAAGTACTTAAGGATAGATGGAGAGAATGCCCAAATTGTCAAAACAGACTCCAATCAGAGGAATTACAAAATGAGGATCATTTACACTCCTATTTTATTAATAGATTAGCCCAATATTTGAAATCAAATGGTCAAAAAGTGATATGTTGGAATGATGTTTTAGATAGCAATTTAACAGAAAACATTATCTGTCAATATTGGTTTCGTGGAAAGAAAAAAGTTTTAGATTTCATTAAGAAAGGAGGAGATGTGATCATGTCTGATTTCAAATATATGTACCTGGATCATTCTTATTCTTTTACTCCTTTGAAATTAGCGTATAATTTTGAGCCAATTCCAAAAAACCTTAGTATAAAATATCATAAACATATCTTAGGTTTAGAAGCTCCCATGTGGACTGAATTTGCTCCTAATACCAAGCGATTAGAATGGCAAACGTTTCCACGTCTCTTGGTTTTTGCAGAGATTGGATGGACACCAAAAAATAAAAAAAATTATGCCCTTTTTCATCAACGCCTATTAGAATTCTTAAATAGACTTGATTATTTTGGCATAAACTATGCCAAATTAAAAGAGACTAAAGGAAGTCTTTTTAAAAGATTATTCAAATGGCTTACTTTATTGGGTGAAGAAAAAGGAGGAACTTAGATAATAAGAAAATAAATTCTTCATACATATTCTATTGTTGCTGGAGGTTTTGGGGTAACATCGAAGAATATAGTTTTGGTTTGCGGTATTTCAAATAATTTTTCTTTCAATTCATTTAACAAATCGAAAGGTAGATTGGTTACTGAGGCTGTTCTTGCATCTTTACTATTTATAGACCTAATAACTACATCATATTTACCTTGTTCACGGCTTCCTAATTCATAAAATAATCTAGCATATGTCCTTATTTTAGATGCTTTATCGATTAGACTAGCATAATCCCAATTTTCTGTTTCAGATTGAGGATATTCATAAATTCGTTTGCCTTCCGCTAAGCCTGTCACTTTTTTATTAAGAATGTCTTCGCTAATTGCAGCAAACACTTGAAATGGTTCTTGCTCCTCGTTTTCATTAATAATCATAGTTTTACCATATTTCTCTTGATAATAATTCTCAACTGACGACTCTACTAAATCATGAACCTTTTTCTCAAATTTAAGATTTTCTTCAGAAACAGGTCCAACAATTCTAGCTGAAAGTGCTGGTCCCGGAAAAGCTTTTCTATAAACGAGTTCTTGTGGCATGTCAAAATATTCAAGGATTTTACGGACTTCATGCTTAGTTAAACTAGCTACAGGTTGAATAGTTGCTTCTACATCATACTCAATTTCAACATTATGTTGGCTTTTGACAAATCCTTGAATGTTTTTCTCCATTAATTTTTTCTCTTCTTCAAGACTTAAAGTTTCCTTTAGATCTGTAATTTTAACTCCAAAACTTTCCTCGATATCTGGAAGTATGGTTCCATCAGCTAAGAGATCGCACTTTTCCTCTTTAATCACTTTGCTTATAATTTCAGAATAAGCAGCTTTGAAGAGTTTTCTCTTATTTTCAGCATCCTCCTCACCATATATTTTTGGAAGAAAATCCCTTCTAATATCTATAATTCTTACATCAGGAAATAATTTTTGTATATATTCTCGTTCTTCGATTCCTTTAATTATTCTCATTAGACCATGATCAATGAATACTGGAATAGTGTTAATTTTAGCTTCTTTTAGCAAAAGATAAGTAGCAGAACTGTCTATACCCCCCGACAAAGCACAAAATACTTTTTTATTCGTGGCATATCTATTCAAAAACTCGATGGCTGCTTTTACAAATTTTTTTGGCTTTTTTGGGGCATCTATTAATCTATGATTTAACATAGAATAGGAATATTCAACTCCTAAATTAAGTGTAGTTATTAAGTGGTTATGATTTATGATTTATTTATCTAGATTAAAATGAGTTTAATTATTATAAGAGAAAGAATTATCTTTTTGACTCGACTGTTAAATAGTATGAACACAATACGAAAGATAAAAGTAACCTTAAAAAGTAGACTAACCATGGAAGGTGCTGGTGTTAGGCTAAAACGAGCATTTGGTTATGCTGATGAAACACTTGATCCATTTCTACTTCTTGACGATTTTGGCTCGGATAATCCAAGAGATTATATGGCAGGGTTTCCATGGCATCCTCATCGGGGAATAGAAACAATAACTTATGTGCTACATGGAAGGGGAGAACACGAGGATAGCTTAGGAAACAAAGGAGTCCTTAAACCTGGTGATGTTCAATGGATGACAGCAGGGAGTGGTATAATCCATCAAGAAATGCCAAAATTCCAAGGAGATGACCCATTGATGAAAGGCTTTCAATTATGGGCAAATTTACCAGCATCCCATAAGATGATGGATCCACGTTATCAGGAGATAAAAAGTGAGGATATACCGGAAGTTTTAATTGGTGAGAATATTAAAGTAAAGATTATTTGCGGTGAAATTAATGGAATTAAAGGACCAGTACAAGATATTATAACAGACCCAGAATATCTGGATGTAAATATCAAACCCAATTCAGAATTTAAGCATGAAATACAAAGAAATCATAATACTTTTGCTTATGTTTTTGAAGGGGCAGGATATTTTGATGATAAAAAGGAGATATTTGTAGAAAAAGAGAACCTAGTACTATATAAAGAAGGGGATACTGTGTTGATCAGCACAGGGGATAAACCAGTGCGATTTATTTTGGTCTCAGGAAAACCCATTAGAGAACCAGTGGCATGGCGCGGTCCAATAGTTATGAATACGGATGAAGAATTAAGGATAGCTTTTCAAGAATACCAAAATGGTACTTTCATTAAGCACAAATAAAGATACTTTTTTTGCTATTTCTATAATTTTAAATGGCTTCATTATTATCCATTATTTAAAATTCTTTTTGATGATATTGAAATGGAAGAAGAAATCACCTCAGAAATGAGAGAAAAAATACATAATAACGTTGATAAAATATTTGATAAATGGCTTAACAAAGCTTCGAAAGGTGAGTCTATCGAAGGTATTATTAAAAGCCTTATGGTAGAGAAAGTCATGAATGTTCTCGGAGCTATGATTAGGAGAACAGTAGTAAAAAAAGTGGCTAAAAAAGCTGTAAAAAAAGCAGTTGATAAATATTGGGAGAAAAATCGTGGACAGAATTTTGGAAAAAATCAAAAATTTATAAGTTTTTTATTCTTTTTTTAAAAGATTTATACGAAAAAATTTATTTAAAACATTAAGATTTATTACTTCTACTGGTTAAATATGAATTCTAAACATGATTTTAAGATTTTCGACGCGCATCTTCATACCTATGGAATATTTCTTAGACCTTTTGATGATATTATAAGCTACATGGATTACTTTAATGTTGAAAAAGCAATAATCACAACAATAAATAGAGCTAAATATCATCAAAAGCAAAAAGAGTATGCTTCAAATATAGAGGATCGAAATAATTTCACTAAATATTTGGATGATTTTATTACCAAAAGGACAACTATCACATGATGATGTCATCGATATAGCCAAAAGAGCACCAGAGAGATTTTACAAGTTTTTTTGGTTTAACCCAAAATTAAATCCAGAAGAGGAAGAAGATAATTATAAGATTTTAGAAAACCATTTTGATGAAGGTTTTATTGGTGTTAAAATCCATGGCAGTTTTAATTTTTTTAAATTTCCAAAGGAAATTTTAAAGTTAGTAGATTTTATGCAGGAATTTGATAAAAACATTATACTTTTTATTCATTCTCATCCTAAAACTAAATTCCATGGAGGCTCTGATCCACAAGATATTGCAAAATTAGCGAGACAATTCCCAAATTTAAGAATCATAGTTGGACATGCTGCTTATTGTATGGAATATGCTGTTGGAGTGGGGTTATTATTGAAAAAATATGAAAATATTTACTATGAAACAAGCTGTTCTGTTTCTTTGGGAATATATAATTTAATTAAAATTCTAGGACATAAGAAGATAATATTTGGCTCGGATTCCCCAACAACTTCAACTTTAGCGATAGAAATTGAGAAAATTCTCTCAATACCAAGAATCTCAAATGAAGTTCGACAGGATATTTTCTATAATAACGTGTCAAATCTACTGAAGTTATAAACTCATATTAAAAACAGTATTAATTCTGATTATATGTTCAAATTTAATGGAATTTCTGGTTTATTTAAAAATTCTTAGATTTTCATATGAAGTCTTCTGTTTATCATTTTTGTATGTAGTGGGATTATTAATTTGATAATTTATTATTTGGTTATTATTAAAATCTGAGATAAAATCATAATAATCCTTTTTTATTTTCATTTTAATAATAAATCAATT
>JABAHP010003992.1_pt2 | contig 18329 bp, 19 predicted proteins | sample 7062081 | NCBI WGS metagenome assembly JABAHP01 (sample SAMN14534357, study PRJNA622989) | marine sediment metagenome | biome: marine biome [ENVO:00000428]; feature: marine pelagic biome [ENVO:01000023]; material: deep marine sediment [ENVO:00002113] | place: India: Gulf of Kutch | collected...
CGAACACCCCGCCCGCTCCCCCTGAGCCCAGGGTGATGGATGTTGCCAGGATCTTGAAGAAGACCAGCAGTATGATGATGTGGAGTGCTATCTCTCCTGCCAGTGCCTGCTCGATGACATGGTATCCGTCCGAGAGCACCTGAGGCAGGAATATTCCCATGAGTCCAACCAGAAGGGCCCCGACGACGGGTTTGAACTGGGCATTGATCTTCAGGCCAGTGAAGCGGTCCTTTACGTGGTAGAAGACCTTGATGTACAGCACGGCGAGGATGCCGACAATTATGCCCAGAAGCATGTACAGGGGAATCTCGTATGCGCTGACCAGGTTGTACTTCGGCACGGTNNNGTGGCTATGCCCGAAGAGATGACGATGGCTGCGAACGAAGTGAGTTCGTAGTTACCGAGCAGTACGATCTCCATGGCGAACATCACCCCGGCGATGGGAGCGTTAAAGGTGGCAGCAATGGCCCCGGCAGCACCGGCTGCCACCAGGAGCTTCATCCGGTTTCCGGAGACCTTTGCCGTCTGTCCGAAGACCGAACCGATGGTCCCTCCCACTGTTGCGATGGGGCCCTCAACTCCGGCCGAGCCGCCCGAGCCGATGGTCAGTGCCGGGCCGATGGTCTTGAGGATGATTGCACGGGCTTTCAGTATGCCACCCTTGCGGTTAACGTTTTCCAGGAAGTTGAAGAAGCCGTAACCGTTTATCTCGCCCGGAAATTTCAGGGAGAAAGGGATCAGCAGCGCTGCCCCGGCCATGGGGATCAATGGGAGCAGGAGACGGTAGATGCCCCCCTGGTCAATACGGAGCAGCTCACTCCCCCCCTGGAACATGAGGTCGTGAACGAAATGCATGGTGGAACGGAATCCAATGTTGGCAAGTCCGGCAAGCGCACCAACTATGACGGACATGATGATAAGTGTAGCGTGCCTGTCTTTCAGTAGCCTTCGCATTATGACCCGAACACTATAATATCATAACGGGGAGATATGCGGTTCAGCGTCCGGTGATGTCTTCGAGCAGTGCGCAAGGGAACGAACCAAAAATGAGGCTGACTGGCAGTGTGTGTACTCCTTCAATTTCTTCCGTCTCAAGGATGGTCCCCGAGAAGATGTCCCGGAACAGTCTTGGACCATTGCCGGAGACCGGAAGGCTGGTGTCTTGCCATACAGTTCCAACCGGGAGTTGGCCGGGCTGGACGACGTCGGTGAGAATGCGGGGACATACGCTTATTACCGAAGTCTCGTTCTTTTTGCGTTCGAAGGCGACTACATTGCGTTTAAATGATCCCCGTGCATAGAGCGGTATGTATTCCCCGGAGTTGAACACCTCCTGCATCTGCTGCCTGAAACGGAGCGCCCGGGAGGTCAGGAAGAGTTTGATGCGAGCGTCCTCAGGGGTGGCAAGTAGTTCCTTTACAAGTTCACGCTGTCCACTCTGTTCTTCCTTGGCGTTAAGCTCCTCAAGGAGTGCACGGCGGCTTTCGTAATCTACCTGCCTGCGGTTGTCGGGATCAACAAGCGTGAGGTTCCACAGTTCGCTGCCCTGATAGAAGTCGGGAACTCCGGGCGCTGTGCTTTTCATGAGCACGAGCGAGAGCGAGTTAAAAATGCCATAGAAAGAAAGTTTCTCCTGGAACGGCAGAAAGCTGCTCAAAAATTCCCGGTTCTCGAACAGCCGGTCAATAAAGTGCATAAGTGCATCCTCGTACTCAACATCGGGGCTTATCCAGTTGGTTCTGCGCTTGGACTCACGCACGGCCTTGAGCATGTACTGGCGAATGCGCTCCTGGAACACTTCCATCTCCCTGACGCCGGGGTCTCCGTGAGGCCAGGCCCCCAGAAGCGTCTGATACAGAAGATATTCGTCGTTCCGGTCAGGGGTGGGGTGTCCGTGTATGCGTTTTTTGCTCCTGCGTGTCAGTGCAGACCATTGCTTAAGGCGTCTGTACCATTCATCAGGCAGTTCCGAAAGCACATGGATGCGCGCGCGCACGTCCTCGCTGCGTTTGGCGTCGTGGGTGGATGTGGCCACCATGGTCAGGGGCCAGTGCTTGCTTCGCTCGATATTCTGTCCGTGGAAGGCTTCGAGCCGCAGACCGAAAGCGGAAGGCGTACCGCCGACCTCGTTGAGCGATATCAGGCGGTTGTAGCAGTAGAACGTTGTGTCCTCGAGCCCCTTTGCCATGACGGGACCGGTCATCTGCTGGAAGCTCATGGCGAAATCGAGCCACATGGCCCGGTATTCCTCGTCCGACCATTCCGGATAACGCAGGGTGAGTACATCATGGAGGAAATCAAATACCGACGGGCTCAGGTCGCTTCGCTCCCGGCGGGCTTTGTTGATGGCGGCCTCGATATAACGGACGTCCCGCTCGGGAATATCGTTGCCTGTGATATAGGTTCTGTAGACCGGGAAATGGGCGATGGTCTCGGTGATGGCGTCGGTGAGACTGTTGAGCGTAAAGTCGCGGTAGCGGCGGTGTCCTTCCGAGATACGATTGAGCCGGTGCCCCAGCATGTTGGTTTCCCCTGCCATGGAAGTTTCGAGGATCAGGCGCTTTTTGTGGTATACCATCTGCGGGTAATTGATCTTTTCCCGAATGAACCGGTTATATGTAGAGGTGAACGCCTGGACGTTATGCGAGTCGACAAGTACGCCGCCCGAGGAGTTCATGAAGCTGTAGCCCGTGGTGCCGTATATCGGCCAGTCAGAGGGCAGCTTCTCGCTCTCCATGAGTATCTTTTCCCCTACGATATAAAAGGGCCTTGAGAAGGAAGGGTCAATATCCAGCGTTTCGTAAAGATAGCCGCGAATCTCCTCATCCGTTCTTTCGTCACGCTCTTTTATTCCGGATCTCAGCGAACACAGGCGTATGAAGCATTCCTCCTGAAGACGCGTGAAATAAGCGCGGGGATTGAACAGTCCGTCAGGATGATCGATGCGAAGCCCGGTGATGAGTCCTTCTCCCACATGACGCAGAAGCATTTCGTGTGCGCGTCCAAAGACGGAGGGGTCTTCGGCCCTGATGGCCGCAAGGTCGTTGATATCGAAGAACCTGCGGTAGTTTATCTCTTCGGTGGCCACCTGCCAGAACGAAAGACGATAGACCTGCTCGTTCAGAAGCTCATCCAGGGGATCGAAGCTTTCGGGTTTTCCCGGCGTACCGTTCAGGGTGCGTACAGCCTCCTGTAACTGCACGCGGAAATCCTGTGAGCTTTCGAACAGGGACTGAAGCCTTCGCTTGACCACTTCTTTCTCCCTCAGCCGCTCTGCGGTCTTCTCGGGATTCCGCTCGTTCCGGTGCGGAAGGTTTTTTACCGAAGTGATAATGCTCATGAGTTCCAGATAGCTCTCATCTTCTTCCCCCACCGTCTCGTTCATGCTTTCGGCGGACAGCCCCAGTATGCCGGTGTAAGTCGAAGGGTCGATAGGGAACCGGTGCTCATAATAGTTGACATGGAAGGCGCCGTCATCAAAGGAAAGCCTGAGGTCGCCCCCTTCGAGAAGGTCCCCGTATTGCCCCCCCAGGATGGGGATGAGCACCTTGCCCACCAGCTCGTCACGAACCGGATTCCAGTCAATATCGAAAAAACGGGCATACGGCGATGAGCGACCATTTTCGAGCACATCCGTCCACCAGGGATTCTCCCCGACCACGACTCCCATATGATTGGGAACCACGTCCATGATAAGCCCCATTCCCAGTTCGTTCAGGTGGGAGGAAAACTCTGTGAACTCCTCCTCCGTTCCCAGTTCGGGGTTTATCTCTGTGGGATCGGTTACGTCGTATCCATGGTCGCTCCCCCTGCGCGCCCTGAAATAGGGCGATGAATAGACATCGGTGATGCCAAGGCCGCTGAGGTATTCCGCAATATCCCGGGCATCCCGGAACCTGAAGCTGGAATTGAACTGAAGCCGGTATGTGGAGACCGGAAGCCGCGAGGGCTGTTCACGAATGGTTTTATCGAATGTTGTTCTGATGTTATCTTCCGGTCCGGGCAATCTACTCTACCTCTTTGAGGACCGCGGTGAGATTGAAGTTCAGCTTTTCTCCTACAGCCCGGAAATAGGTTGCCCACTGTGAATCGTCCCCTTCACGCTTTACGGTCTCAGTGTAGGCTGTTCCGGCAAGACGGTAATAAAGGTTCTGGAGAACCCACAGGTTGTGCTCGAAGGGAAGGGACAGGGCAATGTCGAGGAGCCTGTCCAGGTTCAGCAGCATGGGGGTGTTGGAAGGGTCCTGATAGAAGGTTTTCATCTGGTGTTCCAGAGTCCGCCTGAACGCGAACTCAAGCTCGACGGCATCCGGCTCTATGCCCCACCGTTCGAACTCGTCAAGCAGCTCCCTTACTGCTCCGGCCTCTCCTTCCGCCTTAAGCACTGCCTTGAGGTCGTGATTCAGGGTGAAGGCGGTTGCGGTCCTGAACGCCTGTGGCACCGGGATGCCGGTCTCGCTGAGGAAGCCCATGAGGATGCGATTGTCCTCGTATATCTGCCGGTAGGAACTTTCGAACGAGAGCAGTGTTTCCTGGATTATGGTCTCCAGGATGGAACGCTGCTCGTCGGCGAAAAGGCTCTGAAGCGTATAGTGATACGTACCGAAATCCCTGTCTATCAGACGGACCAGGTTGGCGAACGAGCCGCTCCGGAATGTATCGATGAGTTCCTTGGACATTGCGTTATATTCGGATTCGGACATGCCTGTCCTTACCCCGCAGGTGAAATCGTGTTCACCCAGGTGCAGCAATCCGAAGCTCAGATCTTCGCTTTCGCCTGTGATGATGGAGCTGACGTTCACGTGTCCGGCGACAACCTCTGTTTTTCCTGATTGTTCTTTCTGGTACTGCTTTGAGGTAACGTGATAGCAGTAGATATCGGTGTCCTCGGGATACTCCTCGAACAGGGAACTGATGGCGTAGTGGGCCGTAACTTTATATAGGTCCACCACGCGCGGCGTAACATGCCGCTCATAGATATCGGCCCCGTTTCCCCTTGCGGACATATTGCTTCGGGCCTTGCCGAGGAACTGTTTGAACTCTTCTCCCATGGACCGGTCGAAAAGCTCTTTTGCCAGCTGTATGACGCGCCCTGCGTATTGCATGATCTGTAGTGTCTCTATTCCCGATATGTCGTCAAAGAACCATCCACAGCTGGTGTACATGAGCATGGCGTGCCGTTGCAGCTCCAGAAGTTTCAGTGCCCTGGTACGTGCCTCACCTGAAGGCATATCGTGGCAGTGCTCCTTGAAAAATCTTGAAACGTTCTCTTCCGAGCGGTCTAGTACGACGAAAATGTAGCGGTTCCGCGCCTTCCATGGGTCGTGAAATATGCCCGCCGCGTGTTCTTCATACAAAGCGGCGGCCTTTTCCTTGAGCCAGTCGAGCGCATCCCTGAGAGGTTTCCGCCACTGCTGGTTCCATTTCGGATGGGACCCGGTTGAGCATCCGCAGTCGGCGCGCCACCGCTCAACGCCGTGCGCGCAGCTCCAGGATGAGTTCTCATGTATCTCCACCTCGTACTCGGGCGGATGAAGTTCCAGAAATTCACCGTAGTTTGTAATGCGGGCAAGGTTCTCGCGCTCAATATAGTCCAGAGCGTAGGCCAGTGCCATATCCCCGAACCGGTGATGGTGTCCATAGGACTCGCCGTCCGTGGCGATGTGTATCAGCTGGGCGCCTTCGCGCTTATCGGAAAATCCGCTCATGAGCCGATGAGCAAACTCCTTCCCGCTTTTGAGGAGCCCTTCGAAGGCCACGGCCTGAGAGATGGGGCCGTCGTAGAAGAACAGGGCGATGCTCCTTCCTGACGGGAGCACGCATTTGTAGGCGCGTGAGGGGTCCACTCCTGAATTGCTGAGGTCTTTCCATCCCTTATCTCCGATTCGCCGTATACGGTATGCCTGACGCGGAGCAAGCACAGTGAACTTGATGCCGAGTTCCGCCATGATGTCCAGGGTTTCCAGGTCCACCGCTGTTTCCGGCAGCCACATTCCCTCGGGGTCCCTGCCGAAGCGGTATTTGAAGTCCCTGATCCCCCAGACTACCTGGGTGTACTTGTCTCGGGAGTTCGCCAGCGGCATGATCAGGTGGTTATAGGCCTGAGCCATGGCCGTGCCGTGACCCGAATGGTTATGTATGCTCTCGCGGTCAGCCTCGATTATGTCGGTATAAATACGCGGGGATCTGGATTCGAGCCAGGAAAGAAGGGTGGGGCCGATATTGAAGCTGATCTTTGAATAATTGCTCACGATATGCATGATGCGCTTTTTTCCGTCTAGTATACGGCTTGCAGCGTTGGGAGCGTAGCACTCGGACGTAATGCGTTCGTTCCAGTCGTGATAGGGGTAAGCGCTGTCCTGTATCTCAATGGCTTCCAGCCAGGGATTTTCCCGGGGAGGCTGGTAGAAATGCCCGTGGATACAGAGATAACGTTCCATTATGGCGTTATTCCTCCTCTCTGAGTACGGTAAACCCGAAGGGCCCCATGCTCAGTTTCGTATTCGGGGTAAATGATCCTCCTACAAGGCTACCATCAAGTGAGTGAAAAATCACGCGCCAATTTTTATTTTCTGGAAGGGTGACATCCAGAAGTGTTTCGGAGAAGCTTGCCAGATACAGCAGGGTTTCGTTTTCGTGGGAGATATGGATCGTAAGCAGGTTTTTCCCGGCACGTGCCGAGACCTCACTTCGAGAGGGGCTATTCAGTGCCTTCAGGCTGCGGCGCAGCCTGATAAGTTCCCGGTAGTATTCGAAAAGTTCACGGTGCTGGCCCGTGTGTCTCAGCTCAGGGTCAATTATCGATCGTCTGAAGGTTTCCTCGTCCTGCGGGTCGGGGGGCTCCCCCTGCCAGGCGAATGCGCTGAACTCCTCCTTGCGCCCCTTTCTCACCGCCTCGATAAGCCCCGGGTCGCCATGGCTGACGAAGTACTGGAACGGCGCGGTCTCTCCGTATTCTTCCCCCATGAACAGAAGCGGTATCGAAGGGCTCAGCAGTACAAGCGCGGCCGCCTGTTTGAGCTGCTCCACCGTCAGCGACGCCGTCAGGCGGTCACCGTTCATCCGGTTGCCCACCTGATCGTGGTTCTGGGAGAAGACCACAAACCGGCGAGAGTCCATATGTGCCGATGAGTTTCCGTGGTTTCGCTTCCGGAAGACTGAGTATTGCCCTGAATATATGAATCCCTCGTTGAGGGCCTTTGCCATCTGTGAGGCCTCTCCGAAGTCGACATAATATCCGTCTCGTTCTCCGGTCAGGAGCGTATGGATGGCGTGGTGGTAATCGTCGAGCCACAGGGCATCGTGACCGTAGCCTCCGCGCTTCGGCGGATCGATGAGGCGCACGTCGTTGAGGTCACTTTCGGGGATGAGGTATACCCTCCGCTCAATACGGTCGTCGACCTCGTCCCTGAGTTCCCGCAGGAAATGCCGGGCGCTCATATCGATTATGCCATGAACCGCGTCCAGCCTGAGGGCGTCAATATGGAACTCCCCGAACCAGTAAAGGGCGTTCTCGATGAAAAAGCGGCGCACCCCATTGCTGTGCGCACCATCAAAGTTCACGGCCATGCCCCAGGGTGTCTGATAGCGGTCGGTAAGATACGGGCCATACATGCCGGAGTAGTTCCCTTCCGGTCCCAGATGGTTGTACACCACGTCCATAACCACCGCGATGCCGTTTGCGTGGCAGTGATCCACGAAACGCTTCAATGCCTCCGGTCCGCCGTAGCTTTCCTGGACTGCGTAGGGGTAGGTGCCGTCATAGCCCCAGTTGCGGGAGCCGGGGAACTGGGCCACGGGCATCAGCTCAACGGCGTTTATGCCAAGTTCCCTCAGGTAGTCGATGCGACCGGCGGCGTCGTCTAACGTGCCTTCGGGAGTGAACGTGCCCACGTGGAACTCGTAAAGGATATACTCTTCAAGCGGGAGGTTGTTCCATTCATTATCTTTCCATCCGAATGAGGTATGGTCAACCAGCGCCGAGGGGCCATGTGCCCCGTCTGGCTGCCAGCGGGAGGCCGGATCGGGAAATTCCCGGTCATCGGGCAGCACATAGACATAGCGTGCTCCCGGCTCAAGCCCTTCCACGGTTGCTTCGAAATATCCATGGTCGCGCAGGGACATCTCGTGGACGGCCTCATGCGGAGACACGATCCTGAGTCTGATATGTTTGTGCAGGGGGGCCCAGAGCAGAAAACCATAGGTCCCGCCGCCCAGATGGTTAGCCCCCAGTTTTAAAAGCATGTGTGAGTTCCAGCCTTTCCGTCAGTCCTAGAGCTGGATGAGCGAGTCCTTGCCCCGGTGCAGCATGGAATACCAGACAGCAAGGTAGTCCCTGGTCTGTCTGGTTATCAGGAAATTATTCCGAACGAACTCACGTCCGGCCTCACCCATGCGGTCGGCCATGGCGATATTGTTCAGGTATTGCCTGATACGGAACGCCGCGCCCTCCACCGAATGGACCAGGAACCCGGTCACGCCGTGTACGATCTGCAGCGGAATGCCTCCCGCTGCGCCTCCGATAACTGGCCGCCCCTTCCNNNNACATGGCCTCCGAGACCGTGAGTCCGAATCCCTCCTTCAGGGACTTCTGCAGGATAACGGTTGCCATGCGCTGCAGGGCGTTGATGTCCAGATCGCTGAAGGGCGGTAGCAGCAGGATATGGATGTCGGGGTCATCGGCCGCGTAGTTTCTGACCTCTTCCAGCACCTCTGCCCCTTCGGGGTCGTCGGTGGCCGGACTCCCGGCAAGCACCAGAATGCAGTCATTGTACTTTTTGACCAGCTTGTAGGCGTTGATGACGCCGATGGGGTCCTTGAACCGGTCAAACCGAGATACCTGCAGGATAATGGGTCGGTCACGTGGGATTCCCAGGCGTGTAGCGACCTCCGATATTTCCTCGTCCGTAAGATCACGGTTCTTCTCGGCAAGAGGATCAATGGAAGGTGGAATGATGTATTCGTTGGTAGCTACCGAGCGGGCGAACTTTGCCACGGAGAAAATGGCCGTCTCATACCGCGAACAGTAACTCTTGATATTGTTGAACACGTCCAGGTACGGATTTGACGCGTCGATGTGGCAGCGCCACATCCAGTGACTGTGCTTACGTCTTTTGGGTTTAAAGTCGATGAGCGGCGCGGGCTGAGGGTCGTGGATGAGTACGGCGTGTGCGTCCAGGTCCAGCTTGCGGGCGTTCTTTTTGTTTATCTGGTAGTAATGGTCCCACGCTTCGTCACTGATGATCTCCATGTTACCCTGCAAGGCGTTGTGGACCTTTTTCGTCGTGTCATAGAACGCTTGGTCACCGGTGATGACTTCCCATCGGGCCTTGATATCCAGCGACTCCATCAGCGGTATCATGCGTTGCAGGATCTCGGCCACGCCGCCTCCCTCACGAGTTGAGTTGACGTGGAGGAAGGACTTCCCCTTGAGCTTCCTGCCAAGGGTTTGCAGCAGGATCAGGTCACGCCGCGGTGCTATCCCGTTGTAGAGGCTTATCATTCGAGCACCTCCTCCATCTGGCGGGTGAGGCCGGCCTCAACGATCTCCACGATATGCTCCCTGAGCCCTTCGATGTTGTGCATGAACGGGTCGATGTTCCTCAGTTCGGCCGCGATCTCCGGGGCCTTCACCACCTCGTCTATCCATTTCGAGAAATCGTCGCTGCCCTTGCGGAGCCTGACGCGCGCCTCGTAGAAATGGTAGTACAGGGAACTCTCACTGAGATACTTTACCGCGATGAGGAACTCCGCCAGGTTTCGGGCCTTCACGCCGGCAGGGAACACGAACGTCATAGTCTCGTTAAAGTAGAATTCATCGCCCGGCAGCACTTCGCGGGGTTCGGGGAAATTGTCCAGATAATTATCGATGACCCGGATAAGCTCGATGCGCAGGTCCTCGATGCTTTTGAACGAGTAGGGGTCGATGTTCGAAAGCAGCTCGGCCAGGGTGCGTTCCTCCAGGTCCTCGCTGGCCCAGTGGGAGAAGTCATTGGTGTACTCCTGGATATGGCCTTTCATGAAATACTGGCACGTGTGGTGAAAGATGCTGTCCGTGCTGACCTGCTCTATGCAGTCGCGGAGGTCTCTCAGTGTGTGCGCCTTGAATCCTGNNGGCGACATCCATGAACTCAAAGGATTTATCCTGTGGCGTGCGTTTTTTTCTAGCCGTGGTCTTGGCCATGGTGATGTGCCTCCTCTCAGATGCCCGGTTCCCGGCCGTTGAGGCGTGCAATCTCCTCCACGGGGATGGACGACAGGCGTGCTTCCATTCGGGAGCGAAGAGTTCGGTACTCGTCAAGAGCGGATGCGGGCAATCCCGGGTCCTTTGGGATGACGAGCTTCAGGGGGTTGATAAAACGTTTTCCTTTTTTGATCCGGAAATCAAGGTGAGGCCCAGTAGCCCTTCCCGTAGAGCCAACCGTGCCGATAACCTGTCCCTGGGTTACCTTGCGTCCCCTGCGCACGCCCCGGGCTATTTTGTGCAGATGGAGATAGTATGTCTTGTAGCCGTTGGGGTGCCTGATGATGACCAGGTTGCCATTGGGACCCTTGTATCCGGCGTGGACCACCGTGCCGTCTCCCACCGCCGAGACCGGGGTGCCCCGGGGGGCAGCGTAATCAACTGCCTTATGGGTTTGGTAGCGCTTGGTAATGGGATGGCGGCGATTGCCGTAGCCTGAACTGATGCGGCGGTAACTCAGCGGCGCTTTCAGGAACGCTCGCCGCATGGACTTGCCCTTTGGATCGTAATAGCCGGGCTTCCCTTTGTGTTCATGGAAGTATGCCTGGTGTGTGACTCCGTTGTTGCTGAACTCGGCGGCAAGGATGCGTCCGTGCTTTCTGAACTCTCCGTTATGCCAGAGTTCTTCGACCACTAGACGGTAGGTATCTCCCTTCCTGAGATCGGTGGTGAAGTCGATGTCCCAGGCAAATATCTCCGAAAGCTCAAGAGCCAGAACCAGGCTGCCCATGGAATTGACAAGGTTGTCGCGGATGATGCCTCCTACGTGTGCCACCCGGCGCTCGTACTCTATGGTGGTCCGCTCACAGGTGAAGGTGCCGTCTTCTGTCCTCGCAATGGAGAGGGTCTCGTCCTGGCCGATGCGGCAAACGAAGGAGCCCAGTTTGTCGCTGCTGTACGAGAGTGTATAGTCGTACCCCGGCCTCAGGTGTCCAAGATCGTATATGTCGTCTGTAGAGCGCTCTATGGCTGCAAGCTCCGTTGTGTCGAGCCCGTTCTTCTCAAGGATGATGTACAGGGACTCTCCCTCGTTAATGGTGCCGCTGATCGAGTGCCCGGCGTTTGCTGTTACGTCCGGTGGGGATGGCTTCTGCTGCTTTTCCGTGTCTGCCGCCTCCGCTTGCGGCGACAGCAGTTGGGGGATTTCGCCTTTGTCTTCGGGGTCTATATACTCAAGGACTGCGAAAAAAAAAGCAATGACAAGCAGGATAGGTATTGCCTTTTTCGATATGGAACCTTTCTGGATATCCATTGTCGTCTATTTTATATGAAATATATTATTCTGGCAACTTCATTAACAGCTGTTTACTGAATTCTTATAAGGGGAGCCCTATATTTCTGAATGAATACTACGATAGCTTGTTCCACCAGGGGGGCACACTGTATGTAAGGTTAATTACTTTGGGGGGCTCCGTATTATGATAAGCTCATATTACGGTAGTAGTATGTATATTAAAAATAATAGCCGGAATGCAGGATGCCGTCTGGTCTTGTAGGAAGCGGTGTCTGTGGGGGGGCCTTCCGATGTTGGAGGAGACATGACGCCTGAACACAGGAACACCTTTCTTGAAGTATTTCCTTTTTTTAAAAAAACGCAGAACGGGCTGGTAGACGATATTATCAGTTCGGCAGTCTACAGGACCGCTCCGGCGAATATAACGCTCAAGACAGAAGGCGAGTACTGCACGGAATTCGTATTCCTTATCTCCGGGGAAAAACGCGTCTATAAACGCAGTGCTGCGGGACGAGAGGTAACCCTCTACGAAATGGGCCCCGGCGACATCTGTGTGCTGAACGCATCCTGTATACTTTCTGGAACTCCGTTGCCCGCCAATGCCGATTCAATTACCGAAGTCGGCATGTTTCTCATGTCCGCAAAAGACTTTCAGGAAAAAATTACTGTGCATGAGCCGCTTCGCGAATTTGTCTTCGGCCGCATAAACGAAGGTTTTGTTTCCATTATGTCACTTGTCAGCGATATTGCTTTTGGCAGGATGGATGAGCGGTTGAGTAATTATCTCGTGGAAAAGTCCGATAACGGATTTATCAGATCGACTCACCAGCGTATTGCTGACGATCTTGGCACTTCGCGTGAGGTTGTCAGCCGCCTACTGAAGGATTTCGAGCGACAAGGTGTGGTATCTCTTTCGCGAAATCTTATTCAGCTCCAGGCATTTTAGTACGGGCTTTTGTAACAAAGTCACATTATATCTGTGATATTATCGCAGACTGTCTTTCTGTCGCTAGGTATAGTTTTAGCAAGATTCATGGTCTGGTCGGTGAGAGTAGAGAACATCAATCAAGGACCATGAGACTATAACATTCGACAGGAGGATGCAGTATGAAACGTAAAACAATGTTTCTTCTTGCAGTGCTTGCCATTATGTCTGTTCTAAGTATGGGTTGCGGCGATTCGTCAAGCTCTAACGGGAACGGTAATACCGGGCCGCTTGATCCCGATACGGCTCCTGAGGTTTCAGTGGACCGCTTCAGTGCTGAAGCGGGCACGCTCATGATCCGTAATTCCACTAACGGATTGCCAGGGCCTAATGAGCCCATTGATATGGACTCGGGCGCGCCGTTTATTACGAACGGACTAGGGCCCGCGGGAGAACTCATCGTCTACTACAACTTCGATGTACAGCCTGTTCACACGGCCCCAATATTCGTGCTTTTCCGGGAAGGTGAGACCGATCCGGTGGCTGACCAGCTCAATATTGTAGACGTGATACCAGGCGATGCGGGCTATTCGGACTTCTGGCATGTCCACAAGGTAACGGTGCCTGCGAACTATGTGGCCAACACGCTTACGAGTGTAGCTGAGGTCATGAGCTCAGGGTATCCCATTGAACGCACTGACCTGGTGGTGAACTGCCCGGTGGTGCCCGATGGTTCCACCGCGCTGCTTCGTCACGGCGGGGGCGACCCCGGTCTGGTACGCGGATGGTACAAGCACCAGGTGGTCTACTACTTCGACTTCTCGGAGAAGGAGATCCACGTTACGCTGCCGCCGGAGGGGCATCCCGACATGCCGCTCTCGGAAATCCTGGTTACCTTTAACATCAACCCCGGGGATCCCGGAGGCGGACCGGATTCTGGCTTTATGACCGAGCCCGGCACCGATCAGACCCATAACGTGGTTCAGACTCTTCCCGATGATGTCGACTACTCTCCGCTCTGGGACGTGGACGTCTACGACAATGCGGATTTTGACAGCGTGAGCGACTTTGCCTCTGCCTCTGCCGCGAACATCCTGGCAACAGGTGTTGCAACAGTCAACTGCCCGGTCGTGGAAATAAACTGACCGGAGTAATCCCCAACCTTCCTTTCCGGGAGCCCGGAGATCCCCCCCTCCGGGCTCCTTATCTTTCCAGAGGGCCGTGCGGTTCAAGCGGCAGGAGGCTTACTTTTCCGTATACCAGATGGAAATGAGGAGGCTGGACTTTTCGGAACTCTCCGGAGAACCGGCAATGGGTGGGTCAAAGGCAAAGCTCTGTCTGATGTGCTCAATGGAAATGTCCCTGTTCTCCTGAAGCCACTGGTTGATCTCCTCCTCAATGGAAGAGGTATCAGCATAAAGAGAGACAAAGAACAGCTTTACTTTCATGGCTTCCCCCGGCTGAGGCGTTATTTTATCTTGTTGTCCTCATCCACCGCATCGCGAATCTGGGTAAGGATGTTCGGGATCGCGGCGGTTACCCGGTGCCACGCCGGTATCAGCGGCACCCCTACGGGATTTTCGTAGATGATCTCGGCCGCGCTCTGCACGCCGTGGGTGAAGGTGTCGATGGCCAGGTTCTCGGCATGCCGGTCGAAGACCAGCCCGTTTACGGCCGCATCGTCTTCATAGCGTTGCAGGAAGTCCTGCGCGGTCCGCACATAGGTGGCCATCAGGGTCTTGAACAGTCCTCCGGAGAACACCACGCCCTCCTGGGCCAGGGTGCGGAAGATGCTCTTGCAGATGTCGATGCACATTTTATGCAGCCCCTTGTCCTGGTCTTCGGGCGAAAGCTGCTGGTGCTTGTGCTCGTAGTTGTCGGCCAGGTCGATCTGGCAGACGCGCCGGATGGAGGTGTTGCGGTAGACCTCGGCCAGCATGCCCACCTCCAGGCCCCAGTCGCCGGGGATACGGTTGACGCGCGCCAGTTCCACGTCCATGGCGAACTCCCCCGCCAGCGGGTAGCGGAAGCTGTCAAAGAACCCAAGCAGCGGATGGTAGCCGATGATCTTTAGCAGTGCGCGCAGCAGCGGGGTTACCAGTAGTCGCGTAACGCGCCCGTGCATGCGGTCGGTCACTCGGCTGTAGAATCCCTTGCAGAAGTCATAATTCAGGTTGGGGTTGGCAACGGGATAGCACAACCGGGCCAGAAGGTCGCGCGAGTAGGTGACGATGTCGCAGTCATGCAGCGCGATAACGCGGATGTTTGGATTTGAAAGTACATAACCGTAGGCCATCCATGCCGAGCGTCCTTTGCCCTCTTCGGCTGCGGGGAGTCCCGCCTGTTCGATGGCATTGTAAATCTTTTGCATCCGGGGACCGGAGTTCCAGATTACGCGGGTGCGGTCCTCCAGAGGGGCGAAGAACTTGCGGGCCTCGTTGAACTCCTTTTTAGAGGTCGGCCCCAGCGTGACCACGATATTCTTGATGTACTCGACTTCCTGGAGCTTTGCGATGATGCCCTTCAGCGCGTCTCCCTCAAGCTCGCTGTACAGCGAGGGTAGCACCAGGGCGATGGGCACCTCCTGCGAGTACCACATCAGCTCGCTCTCGATACGCTCTATGTCCGTCTTCCCCAGACGGTGAAGCGTGGAGACCATCCCGGTCTGATAAAAATCTGACATGGCCGTTGACCCCCTTTCCTGCACGTGTTCCTTAAGAATTTACAGTATATGGGTAAAGCGGTGAGGGGTCAAGAAAAATGTAGGGTGGGGGGTTGACTGGGGAGGGGAGATTTGGATAGATGCTGATGTTTCCCTGTCTGCCACTCATGCCGGGCACTACATGGTTTCGCCGAACTCCGGATACGTCTCCTTTCTCCACCTGAATGGAATGTCAACGATCCGCCCCGGTTCGATCAGTCCGTACAGCGCTTCGAAGGCCCGGGCAAGCACCGCGTGGTGCTGGTCGCGGTTAAACGGCTCACCCAGCGGATGGCCAAAGGGCCACTTCAGATGGATGCTCCGCGGAGGAGCGGCCTCCTCGGTATACTCGCGAACGATGGATATTCCGATGGTCGGAATACCCTCAAGCTCGATGGCACGCTGTATCAGTCCCACGGACCGGTTGCAGATGCCTCAGCCGGGCACCAGCAACGCCACGTCAGCGCCCGCATCCCTCAGTAGCCCGGCGGCCTCTGGCGCAGTCCATTCCGTAAGTGTCCGGACATGTGGTCCGGTTATATGACCCATGAATCCAAGGTGCACATCTGATACCCGGCCGATAACACCCGCGGCCTCCAGTTCCTTCAGTCGCTCCACGGGATAGACGATGTTAATGTCACGGTCCGCGTCACTGTGGTCATAGTAGTCGTGGGTGACGGTCAGGTCTTCTCGCGGCGTACAGCTGTCGAGCACGCGGAAGGAGGGGTCGCCGTCGGGATCGTCCATGTCGAATGGCTCCTGCCCCCGGTGGTGGATCCCGCCGGTGGTCACAAGGGCCACCGTGCATTCCGAAAGCGGTTTACTTACCGGTGTCCAGGGGATGTCTGGCGAGCGCTCCTCTGTACCGTTCTTGCCGGCCTTGATGAACAGGCCTGCAAGTTGAGGAAACCTGGTTATGGCTCGGGCTATGGCCCGGTTCTTCAGCCGGGTGAGGTTCATTGGCTGCCCATTTGGGTGAGGACGTAGCTTATTCGCTCGAACTCCTGCCTGCTTATCTCTCCCCGGGCGTAGCGCATTCTCAGCGACTCAAGCGCCGAAGCTCTGTCCGCGCCCGTAGTGTCGGTGCCTCGCGAGGCAAGCGCGCGTATCAGGTAGATGGTACCTGCCACCACCATTCCCCAGAACAGTATGGTCACTAGGAACATGGCAAAACCGCCCCCGAACCCAAATCCCATGGAACCTATTGCACCATGTCCCATCATGGATGTACCTCCTTCCGCCTACGATGCTGCCGGACGCCTTTTGTCGTCTCAAGATAGTCATCATCCTCATCAAGCTCACGCATGGCACGCTCGTGACACTCGGGGCACATGCCGTGGGTGAAGGTAGTGTCCGTGCGCTCGGCTATGTAGCGGTCTATGCGTACCCAGTCTCCCTCACCCTCAGGGCTGCCGGAGTCGTCCCTGATCTTCTTGCAGTACGAGCAGATAGGTAGCAGGCTTTCGAGCATCCGAACGCGCTTTTGTTCGTGGGTGAGCCTGAGAGTATAGCTGATGTTCATATAGCCAAATAGAGCACCCAGTGCGCCGAACAGGAACGCCATGGGCAGATGGTGGACGCTGAACGCGTCCAGGAACCTGTAAAGTCGTATGCCCATGTCCGGGTGCACGAAGCCCTGCACCACCATCGAGAGCGGATGCAGCAGCACAAAACCCATCACGAATCCCAGCACAGTTCCTGTTACCTTCCTGTTTACGATCACGATCCGGCTCCTTTTTCGTCGTTACCTTTATTGTCAGTTTACCGGGACGAAGTGAAGAAAAAATGAATGGAATTTGAAGGAATTGTGAAGACGGGTGAGGAGATTAGGCGGTTTTTGACCGGTTTTTCGGTCAGTATATGTCCACGTTGTCTATCCCTGTTATTTTCTTAAGCTTTCTGCTCCAGGTGAAGTCTATGATAAGGTGCTTGTAAGACTCCTTCTGTATGCTCCCGGATGATTTCTGGATCTTTCTCATATGTATCTGTACCTGTCCGGGGAACAGCTCAAGCTTCTTGTCACCCATGGAGCCGAAGTTCCCGTGCTCATTCACCCACTCGTACCCGTCACTGACCAATGCGTTGTATTTGTCCATGACCTTCTGGTCCGAGAACAGCACTCTGATATACCCAAGCATTTCCTCCTTCGATTCCACCTCCACCGTGGCGAAAGCCTGGAAGGGGATGCAGAGGAGAAGCGTCATTATGATGAACGTGAGTTTAAGTCTGTAAGTTATCGTGTGCACTGGTCGCACCTCTTGCGGATCATACGTTTCTTGTATAGAACCAGGACGGCAAGCAGTACAAATGCCACGGGCATGGCAATGTCCGCTTCCAGGCCGGTAAACGACCCAAGCAACAGGCCGATCACCAACCAGAAGAACAGAAAGAGGATGATCTCTATCACGCCCAGGGCACCTCTGAACAGAAATTCCAGAAACATCTCAATATGGTAGCATAAATGAAATTATCTGAGATCGGGGAGTCGTTGGTAAGATCAAAAGACTTGATGGGGGATATGCCTTGTCAGATTGATGTATTTATTAAAAATAAACCTTATATCAGAGGATGTTGAGTGTTTTCTGACAACTACCTTCTGAAGGAAATAACCTGATATGGAATTTAAAAGTAACAAAGAACGTTGCGCTTTTGTCTTGTTCATTGCCGGCTTTCTGGTCTCGGTCGGTTTTTTTGTAGTGATGTTCCTTGAGATGTTTGTTGGTATCGATGTTCCCGACATGCTAAGGCTTGTGCTTGGCGCGCTCTTTTTTGTCTTTTTCATATGGCTTTATATTTCAAACGGTTTAGGCATGATGAAAAAGTCCCGGGAGGGGACGTTCTGGAAGGGCCTTTTTAAATAAGACCGAATCCCCTCACAAAAAAAACGTCTCCCGCCCCNNTCCGGGAATTATCCGAGGTGCTATTGTGTATAAAAACGTCTCCCGCCCCGCCACCACCGAGAGACGGGACAGGAGACGCTACAGAAGGTTACGTTAAGTACGTACTTGCTTATTTGCCTTTCTTCCGGATAAGTACCACGTCCTCTCCCTTTACCGGCGTTCCATCGAAAAGCTCTCCCTTAAGTTCAAGGACGACCGCTTCTCCATCCTCTACGCCACCCATGGCCTCGACCACGGCCTGACGGTCGAACTTCAGCGTAAGGTCGGCGTACCCGTCCGCGCCGTCGGCATTACACGAGGTGGCGCTGGACTTGCCCGTCCAGGGC
>JABAHP010000226.1_pt3 | contig 18324 bp, 19 predicted proteins | sample 7062081 | NCBI WGS metagenome assembly JABAHP01 (sample SAMN14534357, study PRJNA622989) | marine sediment metagenome | biome: marine biome [ENVO:00000428]; feature: marine pelagic biome [ENVO:01000023]; material: deep marine sediment [ENVO:00002113] | place: India: Gulf of Kutch | collected...
GCGCGTTTCATCAGAATCGGCCAGTAGAGCGAAAATGCGGTCGCCCCTGCCAGCAAAAACAGGCACAATACCAGTCCTTTGACATGATCTTTCAGGAGCGGCATCAGCTTCCCGAAGGCTTTGCGGGAGGGAATCTCCTTCTCCTCGGGAGTGAATGTCTCGTCATCGTATAATTCGGTATTCATTTTAAAATCTCGGTTAAAGTTTATAACAGTCAAATTTGCCTGCGGGTACAAAAAAACCCGCCGGATTTTGTGCATCGGCGGGCAGAACGGACATTATGTGAAATAATTCACATTTACATGTCACCCCCGCCCGATGATGGTACATCACCAATATTGATTTTACGTATGTCGATCTGGTTGAACATTAAAATCAGCTCCTTTATGACCGTAATATGAAAAGTCTACGTAATTTCATTTTATAGGTTTCGAATAAATGTACTTTTTTTGGCTTGTCAATAGATTTTATTGCCGAATCCGAATAAATTTTCTTTGAGCAATATATATCGATCCAGTAATATTAAGCAGGTTGCAGCATTTTCACCGCAAATATTGCATGACAGATTTCCGATCTAATATTATAATGAATGTTCTTGAGTATGATAGTATTAACATTCTCGTTTTGCTGGCGGAAGTAAAAATCATATGCTGCAGACAATTGACAGACCTATAAAAGTTCTTCTGGCCGACGGCCAGCGTCTTTTCAGGGCGGGGCTTAAGGCACTTTTTGAGGCTCATAATGACTTCGATGTCGTAAGCGAGGCGGAGAATGGCAAGGATGCTATCAATGCCGCAATTGAGACCAAACCCGATGTCATCATAATAGATAATCTCCTGCCGGGTATGGGAGGTGCTGCCGTTACCCGCAGGATAAGGTCATTGTCGCAGCGTACCGAGGCTTTGTTTCTGACAGCCATCCATACCGAGGAGGCTGTACAGGAGGCCTTTGAATCGGGAGGGCGCGGATTTCTTTTGAAGGACTGTGATTTCGAGGAATTGACCTATGCCGCCAAAAAGGCCGCGCATGGGGATTATTACATTGCCGGGGCGATCGGCCCCGATCTGGTTGATACATATGTCAAAGCGCATTTGAAATCCCAGCGTCCGGGCGGCCTGATGACACTTCGCGAGCAGGAACTGGCGCGTCTTCTGGCCGACGGTTATTCCACCAAGGAATGCGCCGACCTCATGAATATCAGCCCAAAAACAGCCGAAACCCATCGCGCTTCGATCATGAAAAAGCTCAAGGCCCGCAACGTCACCGACATCGTCAAATACTGCATCCGCAATAATATGATAGAATTGTGAGCATTAGCTCCACTGTGAGCAGGCAAAATCCTTCAGCGGTTTTGCCTATTTTCCTATTTGTGCGCGGAGTACGTCCTCGTGCCCCGCGTCCACAGGGCGCACTGGGAAATACGCCCAGCACATGGAATATCATTGGCAGAATCGCTCCACTTCATCAAAGCGGGTAGGGCAGGACCCCTGTGGTCCTGCCTATTTCGGTTTGGCAGGTTCGCAGGAAACTTGCCCTACACAATTAATTTATCGTTTCACTCCGTCTCTCCAGTAAAATTACATCCCGCCACTTGCCGCGTAACTTGCCAAGCTTTTCTCTGATACCAACTTCTCGAAATCCGTGGGCCTTATGTAATCTTATGCTGTGCTGATTCTCAGGAAATATCGCGGCCTGCAATGTCCAGAAACCGGCCTTTTCCGACTTCTCAATCAGTCTTTGGAGAAGCGAGCTGCCTATCCCGTGCTTTTGATACTCCGATTTGACGTAAATGCTGACTTCCGCTACGCCCGAATAGGCCTCTCTTTTTGAAGTCGGGCTCAATCCCGCCCATCCGGTGATTATTTCTCCCTTAAATGAGACCGGCCTGCAGCTTGGAATATGGCTTCTGTCCCATTCCTCCCAGTCGGGGATCTCGGTTTCAAATGTAGCATGTCCGGTTTCGATTCCCTCGCGATAAATCTCCCTGACCTGAGGCCAATCATCCGGGCGCATTTCTCTTATCTGAATCTGCATTGATGCAATATAGGCTATTTCTGGTGTTTTTCCCCCATATAAATACATACTTTGCCCGATTGTCTGAAATCGGCTAAATGGCTATAATTACATCGGAGAAAATGCCTGGGAATAATGCGGTTAACGCTGAAGATGGCAAGAAATAATATCAAAATTAATAAAAATACTTCACAGGAGTTTCAGATGTCTTATGTTGAAGACCTTTTAATGGAAGTCAAAGCCAAAAATGTGGCCGAGCCGGAATTCATTCAGGCGGTTCAGGAGGTGGCCGAATCGCTGGCATTGGTGCTCGACAAGTATCCCGAATATCGCCAGGCCAAAGTGCTGGAAAGGATTATCGAGCCCGAGCGGGTAATCATGTTCCGTGTGCCCTGGATGGATGATCAGGGTGAGGTGCAGGTCAACCGCGGATTCCGTATCGAGATGAACAGCGCAATCGGACCGTACAAGGGCGGACTGCGCTTCCATCCCTCGGTCAATCTCGGAATCCTGAAATTTTTGGCTTTCGAGCAGGTATTCAAGAACAGCCTGACCACCCTGCCCATGGGCGGCGGCAAGGGCGGCTCCGACTTCGATCCCAAGGGCAAGAGCGACAACGAGGTCATGCGCTTCTGCCAGAGCTTCATGAGCGAGCTTTTCCGTCATATCGGCCCAAATACCGACGTTCCCGCCGGTGATATCGGCGTGGGCGGACGAGAAATCGGATTTCTCTTTGGCCAGTACCGCAAGCTCAGAAATGAGTTTACCGGTGTTCTCACCGGCAAGGGAGTCAACTGGGGCGGTTCACTGATTCGTCCCGAGGCGACAGGATACGGCGCAGTCTATTTTGCGGCTGAAATGCTTGCAACCCGCGGCGAGACCCTCGAGGGCAAGACCTGCCTGGTCTCAGGTTCCGGTAATGTCTTCCAGTATACAGCCGAGAAACTTCTCGAACTTGGCGCCAAGGTTATCACAGTTTCCGATTCCGGCGGATATGTTCATGATCCGGCTGGTATCGACCGCAAAAAGCTCGATTATATCATGGAGCTGAAGAATGTCAAGCGCGGCCGCATCAAAGAGTATGTCGATCAGTTCAGGGATGCGACATATACTCCGGTCGATCCTAACAAAGATCACAATCCCCTCTGGGCCCACAAGGCCGACTGCGCCTTCCCGAGCGCAACCCAGAATGAAATCAATGCCAAGGATGCCCAGAATCTGCTTGATGGCGGTGTATATGTTGTTTCCGAGGGAGCCAATATGCCCACAGTTCCTGAGGGTGTGAAGCTGTTTGTCGAGAAGGGTATTCTCTATGGTCCGGGCAAGGCTGCCAACGCCGGCGGCGTTGCGGTCTCCGGCCTCGAGATGGCGCAGAACAGCATGCGCTACTCCTGGACCCGCGAGGAGGTCGACAACCGCCTGCGCATGATCATGAAAGGTATTCATAAGACCTGCGTTGACGCTGCTGAACATTTCGGTACGTCCGGCAATTATGTCAATGGCGCCAATATTGGCGGTTTCCTGAAAGTTGCAGACGCTATGATCGATCAAGGCCTTATATAGGCGCTTCCGATCAGTGTCTAATTCCAGTAAAATCGGAGTGGAAAAAATCCACTCCGATTTGTATTATGTATAGTGGAACAAATAAATGGACATGTTTTGTCGAATTAATTAGTGTAGAGGGTTTTCGGCAATATAACTAATTGATTAAACGATATGCAAGATTTCAGTGAAATGTTGAAGCAGCGTGGCGATTTGAATCGCTTCCAGATTTTTCAGAATCTGATGCGCTATCGTATCCGAGACGTGCTGCTTGTATCCTCGCTTTATGATTCTTTTATTTTGGAAGAGGACGGCCATCTGTATGAGATGATTCTCTCGGGCTATCACGAGTTTAACCTTAGCCAGGCCCCTCGACTTACCCGCGCCTCCAGTGGCCGGCAGGCGATTGAGATGGTTAATGGCAGAGGGCATTTCGATCTGATTGTTACCACTCTTAATCTCGGTGACATGCAGGCTCTGGAACTTGCCAAGGAAATCCGGAAAATCCGTCCCGATCTTCCCATGGTGCTCCTGACCTATGAGAATCGTGAATTGAATGAGCTAATCAAGAATTATGATGTTTCCGATTTCGATAAGGTCTTCATCTGGCAGGGCGATCATCGCATCCTGCTCTCGATCATTAAATATGTCGAAGACAAGATGAATGTCGAGTCGGATACGAATTCGGTAGGCGTTCAGTCCATCATAGTGATCGAGGATAATGTCAATTTCTACTCCTCATTTCTTCCTATAATATACAGCGAGCTTTTCCGGCACTCCCAAAGCCTGATAGCGGAGGGGATCAATGTTGCTGATAAGCTGATGCGTATGCGCGCCCGTCCAAAAATTCTCTTGTGCAGCACCTACGAGGAAGCCCTCGATTATTATGAAAAGTATGAGGAATATATACTCGGCGTAATATCGGACATAGAGTTTCCGCGAAACGGAAGGAATGACCGGGAGGCAGGGCTGCGTTTTGCGCGCAAAGTGCGTGAATCGCATTTCGATATTCCTGTACTGCTGCAGACAGATTCTGCGAAATATGACGAGGTGGCCGATGAGCTGGGAGCGTCGATCCTGTTAAAAACCTCACCGACCTTATTGCGTGACCTGCAGAGGTTTATGGTCGAGAGCCTGAGTTTTGGTGATTTCGTGTTCCGCTTGCCCGATGGTGAGGAGGTGGCGAGAGCTTCCGATATCAGGTCTCTGGAGAAAGCGCTCGAATTGGTACCCGAAGAATCACTTGAATTTCACGCTGAAAAGAACCACTTTTCCAACTGGCTGAAGACCCGAACCGAATTCTGGCTGGCGCATAAACTCAGGCCGCGCAAAGTATCAGAGTTCGAGAGCCTTGAAAGCGTAAGGCAGCACCTGATAAACTCTCTGCGTGAATTTCGCAAGGAGAGGCACCTGGGCACGATCTCAGATTTCGATCCTGAAACCTTCTATACAAGTTCCAATTTCGCCCGGATTGGCCGCGGCTCATTGGGTGGAAAAGCCAGGGGGCTGGCATTCGCAAATTCGATTATCAATGATTTCAAGTTATCGGATTTCTTCGAGGATATCGCGATTACAGTGCCGCCCTCGCTGGTGCTGGCCACCGATATTTTTGACCGCTTCCTGGAGATAAATGACCTGAAGGATTTTGCGATAAAATGCCGGGATGATGATGAACTGAAAAACGTATTTTTGGCGGCAGATTTTCCGCCGGAAGTTGTTAATGGCCTCATGTCATTTCTTAATCTAATTCATAATCCCCTGGCGGTGAGATCGTCATCCCTTCTGGAAGATTCACGCTATCTGCCTTTTGCCGGAATTTATTCGACATATATGCTTCCTAATAATAATATCAATGATTCGATCAGGCTGAAAAATTTGCTCGATGCGATAAAACTGGTGTATGCTTCAACTTATGGTCAGCTGGCCAAGGGCTATATACGAGCCACGCCCTACAGGCTGGAAGAGGAGAAAATGGGAATTCTAATCCAGAAGCTGGTGGGAGCCAAATATGGCGATCGCTTCTATCCCAATTTCTCCGGCGTCGTTAGATCACATAATTTCTACCCAACCGCCCCCATGAAAGCCAGTGATGGCATCGCCGCGGTTGGCCTGGGCTTGGGGAGAATTGTCATCGAGGGAGAGGCGACAGTGCGATTTTGTCCCAAATTTCCCCGTCATGTGATTCAATTTTCTGATGTCAAAGATGCACTTGATTATTCGCAAAAAGAATTTTATGCGCTCGATCTTAACGATAGTGTAAGCGATCCTGCGGATTATGAAGAACTGAAACTCGTCAAATACGGGCTCGATACCGCCGAAAAGGATGGAACGCTGACATTTGTGGGATCCACATATTCGGTCGAGAATAATGTCATAACCGATGGACTCTCTCGAAGCGGGCCGCGTGTGGTCACATTTGCACCGATTCTAAAGAATCGTCTGTTTCCGCTGCCCGAGATATTGGGGATGATCATGGAAATGGGCAGCTGGGGCATGAATTCGCCGGTGGAGATTGAATTTGCTGTAAACCTGAATACTGCAAAAGGGAAACCACAGGAATTCGCATTCCTCCAGATTCGTCCCCTGGTCAAAAGCCATGAGGCTGATGAGCTCAATGTTGATGATGTCGAGGAGGAGAATCTGATTTGCCAGTCGCCACAGGTTCTCGGGAATGGGCTTATAGATGACATTTATGATGTCATTGTGGTTGACAGGGACAGGTTCGACCGGTCGAAGTCTGCGGAAGTTGCTGATGAAGTGGCAAAATATAATCTGGATCTGCTATCAAAGGAAATTCCTTATATCCTGATCGGTGTGGGACGATGGGGCTCGGGCGATCCATGGCTCGGCATTCCGGTAACATGGGACCAGATCTCAGGCGCAAGGGTCATAGTCGAGACAGGATTTAAAGGATTTAAAGTGGTGCCGTCCCAGGGCTCACATTTCTTCCAGAATATCACCTCATTTATGGTCGGCTATTTCACGATAAATTCATATTTCAAGGGAGGATTCTTAGACTGGGAATGGCTTGCCGATCAGCAAGCGGTCAGCAAGATGCAATTTACCCGTCATCTGCGTTTCAAGAATCCTGTAATCGTGAAAATGAATGGTCATAATCATCGCGGAATAATAATAAAACCTGATCGATAATTAGTGCATTTTTTCGTTGAGATGGCTTTTGTGATTGACATGAATATAAGTTAGTATTATAGTAATGTATAGAACTAGTGATTAACTGACTGATTATAGGACGGGTTGATTACCCAGCCGCATAACATACATCTATAGATAGTGTATAGACATGGATACTGCTGATTCATATTCTAAGCTGGAAAGCCTGTACAAGAAGCTATATCTTCTGGCTGAAAAATTGGAGGAATACGCTCTTAAAGCCCAGGCCGGGAAGTCCGAGTTAAAAAACCTCCATTTTCAGTCCTACAAGCTTAAGGACGAAGCCCTTCACAATTGGCTCGAGGTAAAGAAGAAGGCAGATGATTCCGATTAATCTGATCCGGCTGGTTTTGATATCTTTGGCGAATTATTGCCAAGCCGCCCAATAGAAATCTAGGCAGAAATGTCCGATTGTGAACCAGATCGGAAAGGATCGGGTTTATTTTTGTCCTTATTCAACTGGATCGAATTCGACAGCCAGCGGCATAAAAGACTCTGAAGTCCAGAAGAGATTGTATTTGTAGCTCACTACCTCCAGCCGCTCAGGAATAACCTTGATGAGAATATAATCCATTTCAGGATCAGCATAGTATCGATCCCAGTAATCCTTCCAGTATTTTTCTTTCAGCTTTGAATCATCCACAAGTTCGGCGGTACCATTGATAGAAACATAACTCAAACCTTTGGAATCATAATAGAAAACCGCTACATTGGGATTCCCTTCAATCTGTTTCACCTTCCTGGTTTTCGGATTGGTACCAAACCAGATAACCATGTTCTCGTCTGGCTCGAAAGGATCCATTTCTCGGGCGTGTGGCTTCCCATCTTCATCAACCGTTACTAAAACCTTGCATCTTGCGGAGTCTATTATCGTGCGCGAAACCGTCAAAAGGCTATCACGGCTAATCTCAGTTTGTGCCTCGGTGGAATCTTCCTGCGCATAGAGCGGCGATGAAAAGACCAATACGCAAAACATGCAAATAAATAGCTTGATTGATTTGAATATCAACATGGACCTCCTCCTTCTCTGCTCGATCTTAATATTTTATTTGTGCATTCCAGCTCGTGTATCACATGTCGGCTACACAGGGCCTATGATCTAAGATGGACTCTGTATTCAAATAAAAGATAATGTAAAGCGAGGGCAAGATTTAAATTGAATTTTGAATAACGGATTTATTACTCAAGCGGGTGGGCAGGGCCAAGTCTAACTTTCCTTTATTGCGCCGATAATTTCAATGATTGCTTTCTTGCCGTCATTGAAGAACATCAAAGTGTTGTCGGCGGCGAAAAGAGGATTGGGAATTCCTGCAAAACCGGGACTGAGACTTCTCTTGATTACCACAACAGTTCTAGCTTTATCCACATCCAGAATAGGCATACCTGCAATTGGAGACGAGGGATCAGTGCGTGCAACCGGGTTTACAACATCATTGGCTCCCAGCACTATGGCGACATCGGTTTGCTCAAAAGTCGGATTTATCTCATCGAGTTCCTTAAGATTCTCATAGGGTACATTCGCCTCTGCCAGAAGCACATTCATATGACCGGGCATACGTCCGGCGACCGGATGGATGGCATAATCAACTTCGATTCCCCTGTCTCTCAGTAGATTGGCCATGTCACGGACTGTATGTTGTGCCTGCGCTACTGCCATACCATAACCAGGAACCACGACCACACGCCTGGCGCCGTCGAATAACATGGCGACCTCTTCAGCAGACGTGGATTTTACCTTGCCCTCATAGACCTCTTCCGCTGTGGCAGTTTCCGAGGTTGGGCCCATAACTCCAAAGAGCACGTTTGTAAGTGAGCGGTTCATGGCAATGCACATTATATTGGTGAGGATGATTCCCGATGCCCCCACAAGCGAACCTGATATGATCAGGACATTGTTGTTCAAAACAAATCCTGTGGCCGCAGCAGCCAGACCCGAATATGAATTCAGAAGCGCAATTACCACCGGCATATCCGCTCCGCCGATGGGAATTACCAGTAGCACTCCAAGAATCGATGCCACCGCTACAATCAGCCAGTAGGTGATTTCATTTGTGGGGCTCAGCACCAGCCAGACAATCAATGCAACCCCAACTGCCGCTATAAATGAGTTTATTATTTTCTGCCCGGGAAAAACGACCGATTTTTCGGTTATGATTCCCTGAAGCTTGCCGAATGCCACCAGGCTGCCCCAGAATGTTACCGCGCCGATAAGTCCCGAAGCGCCGGATGCGATTGTAAATTGTGTTGGAAGAGGCCGGCCCAGGTGAAGAACTTCAAACAGTGCGGCTCCCGCCACCAGAACCGAAGCACCTCCTCCGAAACCATTAAACAATCCGACCAGCTGAGGCATGGCTGTCATCTGTATTTTCGCGGCCAGAATAGATCCGATCAGTCCGCCGACAATTACGCCCACTATTATCAGTTCATAGCTTATTATACTCTTGTCAAAGAGAGTCACCAGAACCGCAATGAGCATTCCCGTGGCCCCGAGCAGGTTGCCTCGCACGGCGGTCCGGGGATGGGTCAGTCCCTTGAGACCGAAGATAAAAAGAACAGCTGCCAGAAGATATGCAAGGTTGACAATATTTGACTGCACGGCTTAGTCCCTCCTCTGGAACATCTTCAGCATCCTGTGAGTTACCAGAAAACCGCCCACCACATTGATGGTAGCAAAAATAACTGCAGACAGGCCCAGAACTGTCGTTAATGTTGTATGCTGAGTCCCGGCGGAAATTATCGCTCCAATGAGAGTAATGCCCGAAATAGCATTGGAGCCGGACATGAGCGGGGTATGCAGTGTGCCGGGCACCTTTGTTATAACTTCGAAACCCACAAATATGGCCAGCACGAATATTGTCAATACGAAAGCAAATGAATCCATCAGCCTTCGCTCCTTTCATCTTCAGATTTTGATTTCTCTCCCAGGAGTTCACTTACACGCTGGTTTACGACCTCGCCCTCTTTTGTGATCATACTTTCATGGATGATCTCGTCATCCCTGTCCAGATCTATTCTGTCGTCTTTCATTAGATTCTTTACAAATGCGAGGAGATTTCGGGAATACATCTGGCTCGCATGCCGCGGGATAGAGGCGGGTAGATTTACCGGGCCGATTATTGTGACTCCCTTATGGCTTATTTCCTCTCCGATTTTGGTCAGGCTGCAATTTCCGCCCTGCTCGGCAGCCAGATCGACTATAACCGAACCGGGAGCCATACCCTCAACCATCTCATCAGTGATCAGAATCGGAGCCTTCTTTCCCGGGACCGCAGCCGTTGAAATAACAACATCACTTTCTTTCAAAATCGATTTCATCATCTCGCGCTGTTTCCTGTAAAATTCCTCGTCCATTTCCCTGGCATATCCGCCCTTGGTTTCTGCTTCCCCGGTCTCCAGATCGAGTTCAACGAATTTTGCACCCAGGCTCTCTACCTGTTCTTTTACTGCCGGACGAATGTCGTAGCCCTTTACGACGCCGCCCAGCCTCCTGGCGGTGGCGATGGCCTGCAGCCCGGCCACTCCCGCGCCAATCACGAAAACATGGGCAGGAGCTATCGTGCCGGCCGCAGTCATAAGCATGGGGAACATCTTTCCCAGTGATTTTGCCCCCAGGAGCACAGCTTTATAGCCGCCGATTGTCGCCATCGAAGATAATGCGTCCATACTCTGGGCACGAGTGATGCGTGGAAGGAGTTCAATTGAAAATCCCGTAGCTCCGGTATCGGCAAGCTCTTTAACCTTGTCCGGAGAGCCCAGAGGATCAGAGAAGCCAATTACAATCTGGCCTTTTCTGTACCTTCCAAGGTCCTTCTTACCTTCCTCGGCGTTGGTGCCGTAAGCCCGTACATGCAGAATTATATCAGCCTGCTTAAAGAGCTCATCTCGGCTGTCAATTATTTCGGCATCTTTATCCTTATACTGCTTGTCCGAGAATCCAGCAGCTTCGCCTGCTCCGGATTCAATCAGCACTCGGAAACCAATTTTGGAATAATGACTGACACTCTCAGGGATTATAGCGGTGCGGAGTTCACCAGGAAAAGTCTCTTTCGGAATCCCCACTTTTGTTTTTTCACTATCGTTCGCCATCGATTTAATTTCTCCCAATTCTTACCAGCTCAGATTGAATTAGTATAACAAGGCCGATTTAATAACGTTCCCGCCAACCTCCACTTTAGCACGAAACTTTTCTAAGATATTATCTATTACAGAGAAATGACTTTTGGAATCTAAGGAAATATTATCAGAAAAGCAAGATTAATTATGTCTGTTATTCCCGCGATCATTTCTTTGTTTCATCTTTGCTGTAAAACCCGCCTACACGTCCTTCCGAACGTTCCCGTTTGATTCCCTCATCCTCCCCGAAGGGATGTCCCCCGAAACCGTGACGCATCATGGCAATTGCCCTGGCCCAGTATTGATCGTCATTCCTGGATGCTAAAAGCTGCATAATCGACTGAGAGATAACCGGAATCGCAACCTCCATGTGGAGGGCATCATTCATCAGCCAGTTTACCTCCCCGGTGTCCTCCACAAATGGAGGAACAGGCTCCAGTCCGCCCTCTTTTCGATAAATCTCCTCCATTAGATCAATTAGCCAGGAACGAATAACAGAGCCATTTCGCCAGCAGTGGATTACATCAGGAATATCCAGGTTCTCGTGGTAATTCTTCAGGAGATTGATTCCCTCACCGATAGCCTGCAGCATGCCGAATTCGATACCATTATGCACCAATTTGACAAAATGCCCCGCTCCGGGCGGCCCGGCATGGACATATCCGCCCTCCACAGCAAGTTCCTTAAGAATCGGCTCCACATGTTTCACCGCAGTATCCTCTCCGCCAACCATGAAACAAGCGCCGTGATGTGCCCCGGATGTACCTCCGCTTGTTCCGCAGTCAACAAATTGAATTCCTTTATCGGCCATTCTCTCGAATCTTCGAATGGAATCGCCCCAGTAGGAATTACCGCCATCGATTATTATATCCCCTTTATCAAGATTTTCTGACAGCTGATCGATTACACCGTCTATTGGGGGCCCGGCCGGGATATAAATGAATGCCATCCGAGGCGGCTAAGCTCATTTTTTAGGTCCTTCATATCTTTGATGAATGTGAGACCCTTATCGAGAAGCTCGCTGGAAGGCTCTTTTTCATCGAGTCCAACTACGTGCAATCCCTTTTCCATAGCCTGCAGGGCCAGATTCGCACCCATTTTACCCAGGCCAATGACTGCGAATTCCATGTTTTCGCTCCCCATTTTATTAACTCCCTTCACTTTTGGTCTAATTGATGGGCCTTATAATAACGCGTGCAGGTGCCCCATCCCCGTCCAGAATCTTCAGCGGAAGGCAGATTAGCTCGTATTTTCCGGGATTGACACCAGTGAGGTTAAGCCCTTCGATAACCCAGATACCTGCTTCTAGAATAGCTCTATGTACACGAACTTCATTCTTTTTGTATCCGCTTATAGACAGGTAGTCTATCCCGATTGTCCTGACACCGAGCCCTGCCAGATATTCTGCTGCCTTTGTGGAAAGATGAACGAAATCCTCGTTGAAAGGCTCATCATACCAGTTAAGATTAGAGTTTTTGGTCTTGAACAGAATTCGCTCATCTTTCTTGATATTATACTCTTCGAGATCTTTGACCTCGATTACATCGACGTTATTTATTTCCAGCACCCGGGCCTCGCCGATAACAGCCGATAGCGGCATTTTGCTGATATCATTGCCGTTCTCGATAAAGTGCAAAGGAGCGTCCATATGAGTTCCTGTATGAGCGCTCATATCCAGGTGAGTCAGATTTGCCGTGTCGCCGCTGGATATATTTGTATCTCGACGAATGTTCACTTCCGATTCTCCCGGCCAGCCAATCATCTTATCTTTTATTGTTATAGAAATATCAATCCATTCGGTGCTGCCTAAGTCTGTCATATCGACCCTCTTTTATAATTTCACATCAAATAACTGTAATTATTAAAACATGCCTTATGCTCTCTAATGTTCATTCTTTTTAAAATGTAAATAATAAAAAACATCCACATCTGATTATTGTTATATTTAAATAAAGAAGAGCAAAAAGGAGATTTAAGATGCCGGTAATCAAATATGATGATATAAAAATGGATCAGATCGACATGGAAGGTGCTGAGAATATATTGAAATCAAATGTAATCGGCTCGCCTCAGGGATGGAAGGATTATACCCTCAGAGTATTCAGGATCAAGTCTGGAGGATATTCACCTCATCATCAACATGAATGGGAGCATATCAATTATGTCATGAGCGGCAGGGGCACGCTTACGATCGGCGATGAAACCAAAGAGATTAAAAAGGGCGACTTTGCTCTTGTCCCCGGCAACACTATACATCAATTTAAAAATCCATTTGATGAGGAATTCGAATTTATCTGTATCGTTCCCAACAAGGGGGCATAAGGTGAGCCTCTGTAATACCCAAATTCCCTTGTCCTTTTAACGTTATATAGATCAACAGATTAGAGTTCCAAAGAAGCGTCCTCTGGCTATTTTGGTCAAAAGCTGCTAAAAAATATGATATAAGACAAAACTTATCCCGATTATTCTTGTTTTGCATTTTATATAGACTATATTTAGTCAACATCGTGAGAATCTACAGCAGTCAGGTTTAAGTTATACACATTTTCCGGAAGTGTGAGCAAATGAAAAGAGACTATGCAAGCGACCCGCAAGAGTTGCAGGTCGATCCTGCCCTTCGAAATATTCTCGAGGGAACATCTGCAGAATTTGGCCAGGATTTTTTCAAGGCTCTCGTGAAAAACTTATGTAATGCTCTTGGCACGTATGGAGCCTGGGTGACTGAATTTCTGGAGAGCTGCTATCGTCTTCGAGCACATGCATTCTGGCTGGACGGAAAGTTCGTAGAGGATTTCGAATATGATGTCAGCGGCACACCCTGCCAGCCTGTTATTCAGGAGAAGCGCTTCATCCATATCCCCGATAAAGTCGTCAAGCTTTATCCCCGCGATCCTGATCTTGCGGCGGTGGGAGCAGTCAGTTATATGGGTGTTCCGCTTCTGGATACGGATGAACGTGTACTGGGTCATCTTTCGGTTATGGACACCGATCCCATGCCCGAAGATCCCCGAAAAACTGCCATCTTCAATATTTTCTCGGCCCGCGCTGCGGCGGAGTTGAGAAGGTTGAGGGCGGAATCGGAATTGCGCGCACGTGAAAAAAAACTTTCAGGGCTGGTTGATAGCGCTATGGATGCTATAATTGAGCTGGACAGGGAACTCAATATCAGCCTGGTCAATACCGCGGCGGAAAAAATCTTCGGATGTGATTCGGATCATGTCATTGGACGGAGCTTCTCATATTGCCTTTCGGATGAATCATTCAAGAAACTGTCAAAGATAGTCTCAGCGCTTTCGGACTCCTCCGCGAAAAAAAAGTATTTATGGATCCCGGGAGGATTGCACGGCAGATCGGGCAGCGGTGAGACCTTAATGGCTGAGGCCACACTTTCATGTTATGAATTGAACCACAAAAAATACTTCCTGTTGATCTTGCGCAAGATCAATGATCGGATCGAAGCTGAAAGGAAGATAAATGAGCTGCGGACCGAGTCCCGATATCTGAGGGAAGAGCTCAAGATCTTCCACAACTTTGATGAAATTATCGCGCAAAGTCGTCCCATGCTGGAACTCCTGCGTGATGTCAAGCAAGTCGCGGAGACTGATGCCACGGTTTTATTGCAAGGGGAGACCGGCACCGGCAAGGAGCTAATTGCCAGCGCCATCCATAATTCCAGTCACAGAAGCAAGAAGGTTCTGATTAAGGTCAATTGCGCAGCTATACCCGCCACATTGATCGAAAGCGAGTTCTTCGGGCATGAAAAAGGCGCATTCACAGGTGCGACCGGCAAGCGCGAGGGGCGATTCACGCTCGCCGACGGCGGAACGATATTCCTGGATGAGATCGCCGAGCTGCCGATCGATTTACAATCCAAACTCCTGCGAGTTTTGCAGGAAGGGGAGTTTGAGCCTGTTGGAGGGACTAATACTCTAAAAGTCGATGTGCGAGTCACAGCAGCCACCAACCGCGATCTCTCTAAGATGGTGCGGGAAGGTACATTCAGGGAGGACCTCTATTTTCGCCTTAATGTATTTCCGCTTCAAATTCCGCCCTTGCGTGAGCGCGAAGATGATATAATCCTTCTGGCTAATACCTTTATTAAGAATTATTCCAGCAGAATGGGCCGCACGGTCGAGCCGCTCAGCCTGGAATGCATCAGGCTCTTAAAATCATATAACTGGCCGGGAAATGTACGCGAGCTGCAGAATATTATCGAACGCGCCGTGATCACCTCGCGTAACGGAAGGCTCAATCTGGAGCGTGCACTTCCGGAGATGTTCGCAAAAGAGAATACAAACTCGCCGATCAGCACAGAGGTCATCGATGATCAGATTCGAACCGTGGATGAGCTGCGTGAACTGGAGCGCAATAACCTGATCAAGGCACTGGAAAAATCTCAATGGAAGATATCCGGCGCCAAAGGGGCGGCACGTCTTCTGGGAATGAAGCCTACAACTCTAAGCTCTCGTCTCAAAGCGCTCGGCATAAAAAGGCCTGATTAATGTCATCACCCGTTTACTAATAATCTGCGAGAATTCGTATAGTTCCTCACGAAATTTCGTGAAATTACGAGATTTAATAACCAAAATCCTACCAGCGCATCTTCTGTAACTCAATGCCATTCATTCATTAGAGACTTTGTGTGAGAGTTTGGCATGGTCTCTGCAATAGAATTGTTACAGGTTTAAAAAAAGACCTGATAAGAAAAGAAAAAGTGAGGCAAATAAAATGAGGAATCTGAAGCTATATACAAATCATTACGGAGAAGGACTGACTGTAATCTGTCTGCATAGCAGCGCCAGTACCTCGAAGCAATGGCGAGCATTGATTGATAAGCTGGCAGACAATTACCATGTCATCGCTCCTGATCTTTATGGTTATGGTCAAAGTCCTGTCTGGAATGGAGGTTTGCAGATGTCGCTGGATCAGGAAGTTTCTCTCCTGGAGCACTTGTTCGAGCAGCAGGAGGAGCCGGTTCATCTGATCGGTCACTCATTTGGTGCCGCGCTGGCAATGAAAGCAGCTTTAAAGCACCCCGAGAAGGTGAAAAGTCTGACAGTCTACGAGCCGGTTCTATTCAGGCTGCTGCTCGATTCCGACGGCAGCGGAGAGGAAGAGATGGAAATCCGCCGCATACGGGATGCTGTATGTACCCTATTGGAAGAAATGCAGCCGCATGAGGCCGCCCGCATATTTGTGAATTACTGGAATGGCGATGGCAGCTGGGAGAAAATGGATCCCAGGCGCCATTCGATGCTGGCCGGAAGTATGCGCAGTGTGCTGATGAACTTCGATTCGCTCTTCTCAGACAGTACCGTCTTGAGCGATTTCAGCAAAATAAATGTCCCGGTTCTTTACCTGCATGGTGCCGAAAGCAAAAATTCGACCAGACGTCTTACGGAGCTTTTGATATCAGGGCTGCCCCTGCTTGAATTCTGCATCCTTCCGGGAATGGGACATATGGGACCGGTAACTCATGCAGAAAGTGTGAATGCAATAATTCTCAGGTTTCTTCAGAAACTGGATGGAATGAACATCTATGCTCAAAAAATAGAGGACAATACAGGGAGAAGTACATTCCTCTCCGGCATAGGTAGATGTCTGCGTCATGAAAGCAAAACCGCTGTATTTACCGAGCAGGATTCAAGATCGAGATTGAGCAGCATGCTATGCAACTAAATAGACTGGGATGCAAATCACTGAAACGTTAAACCTAAAAAGAAGGAGCTAACAATGGCTACTAAAACAAGAACAATCGTAAACGGTGTCAATACCGAAGAGCTATTCAAAACAATCGATTCCATCAAGGCCACCCCGGGAATCGCTAAATTCAAATTCCGCATCACAAATGAGTGGCAAGATTGCGGTCACAATCGTTCCACCATCAAAAGCTTCTACGGCGCCTATGAAGATATCGATCACGAGCAGACTTTCGTGATTGATTGTGATGAGCCGCCGATCCTTTTGGGGAAGGACAAGGGGGCCAATCCGGTTGAGCATCTTTTGAATGCCCTGGCTGGATGCGTAACCAGCGGTATAGTCTATCATGCTGCCGCACGCGGAATTGAAATCCAGGAGATCGAGTCTTCAATAGACGGTGATATTGATCTTCACGGTTTCCTGGGAATAGATCCCAATGTGCGGCCAGGGTATCAGGGTATCCGCATGAATTTCAAAATAAAAGCGGATAACCTCACCGACGAGCAGATAAATGAGCTGGCGACCTTTTCATCCTTCTCACCCGTGTTCAATACTGTCAGCCAGGGCACGAAGGTCGATGTCAAAGCCGAGCGTATGTAGTCCTCACCTCTTTGAAATACAGATGCGCGGCAAAGCTGGAAATGTCCGGTGGCGCCGCGCATTTTTTTATACTTCTCTCTCAGTCCATGCCAAAATAGAAGAAGGAAGAGTATGTGCGAGATAAATCAATCCGGCAATTATGGGCGTCAAAGTAATTTCGGCAGCAACGATGGAAAACTGTCTGTATACATCGGCAACCAGAAATACCGTCAGCGATATAATTGTGAAATAAATATAGGAATNNTGCCCCAGGTGCCATAGCCTGGTCTTTATATGGACCATTATAAAGCTAAGTACGACTGCTGCAAGGGCCAGTGCAGATCCGGCAGCCAATACTATATTCCAGCCGACAAATTCAGCAACATAGAAGCATATCAATACCAGAACCAGCATGGCATAATTGAATAATACTCCCATCCTGCGCCTGGATCTATCTTTTCTCGATATTTCAGACATTGTTCTGCCCTCCGGCTTGTTTTCTTTGTGCCATGAGCTCCTCGCTCAGGGGTTTCATTGGTTCTGTTGAAAAGATCATCTCCACCGGCAGCCCGAAGACTTCGCTTATCCTGAAAGCCAGGTCAAGGCTGGGATTATATTCCTCTCTCTCCAGGTAACCGACTGTCTGAAAGTTGACGCCTATTCTTTCAGCCAGATCTTTCCTGGACATACCGCGTTCCTTTCTCAGAACCAGAATTCTGTTATAGAGCTTTCTTCCACGCATATATGGAATATAACAAAATGTTATAAATATACAATAAATTATTATAATAACATTCAAAATTTTTCGATAATTCTTGAAAAAGTAATCTAGCGCGACTACGCCTGGTGTTTGAATCCTTCGGGAATAATCTCCAAATAAAAAGGCAGGCGCTTTGGCCTGCCTTTCTCATCAAGATATCCTTCAATATGATTATTTCAAAAGAATCATCTTTTTCGACTCGATGAAGCTATCTGTGCTGATTCTATAGAAATAAATTCCCGAGGTTTGCCTCGAGGCATTCCAGGTAACTGAGTAGCGCCCAGCATCATAATAGCCGTCAGCAAGCACCGCCACCCTCTGGCCGGTGATATTGAATATCTCCAGCCTGACCATCGAGCCTTCAGGCAGGTTGAATGTTATTTCGGTTACAGGATTGAACGGGTTGGGACGATTTTGCTCAAGCGTAAACTGATCCGGCGTCTGGC